>BNJV01000575.1_pt1 | contig 57537 bp, 81 predicted proteins | sample 8540591 | NCBI WGS metagenome assembly BNJV01 (sample SAMD00202457, study PRJDB9452) | human saliva metagenome | host: Homo sapiens | reverse complement strand
CTATATAAATTCATCTCGATATCTTTACAATTTCAGAGAACGCTCGTATAATTATGGATGTAAGACGCCGAAATAGCTCAGTTGGCAGAGCAACGCACTCGTAACGCGTAGGTCGCAGGTTCGACCCCTGTTTTTCGGCATGACAAAGCACTTAAAAAGTCCTTTAAAATAAGACTTTTTAAGTGCTTGTTTTACGTTTTTTTGTGCCATAATTTATTCCATTTTCATAGATTTTCTCTTACATTGTTATATTCTGACTCTACTACTCTTAAACTCAATTATAACGACGATACACTACTAGGTAAGCTAAGCAACCTATTAGACAAGAAAGGAAAGACTTTAAAGCTTATTATTCTATCTATAGAATTAATAGATAAACCATTCATTGTTTTTTTAAAAATGGAAATGTATTATATAGAAGCATTCTAGTCTTTAAGACCAAAACTAATTGAACTCAGCTTGGAAAATCACGATGAAGAATTCGAGGATTGGCATTAAACAAACTAAAAAAGCGATAGAAATTTTCTATCGCTTTTTGTCTTTTATTTCTTATTGAATTTATTTAAAACCCACAACAGGATACATGCACCTACAACTGATACTATTACACTATGAAGATTTAAGCCTGTAACTTCATATCCACCGAAGAAGTTAAATACTGCTCCTCCGATAAAAGCACCAACAATACCAGTAAAGATATTTGCTACCGCACCCATAGATTCATTTTTATTCATAATAATACTTGCGATCCATCCAGAGAATGCGCCAAGTACTAACCAAGATAGAATACCCACTTAATTCACTCCTTTAAATAATAAAAAGATAGCACGGCATTCAGCCGTACTATCCTCAGTAAATATAATTATACGACTATTTTTCTTCAGATTTAGAATCAAGTGCGTCTTTAGCTTTTTCAACTAATTCAGTCGCAACATCTTTAACATCTGAAGCAATTTCTTTAGCTTTTCCAACAGCTTGGTCTAAAAGACCTTCTGCTTTTGTAGAGTCGTCGTTAGTAACTTCTCCCACAACTTCCTTTGCTTTTCCTTTAACCTTATCTGTAAATCCTTTATCTGTCATAATAAATCTCCCTTTCTGTTTGGTATTTACACTTTTAATTATACATTAAAATAACTCTAAAGCAATGTATCTGCTTACATTCACAAAAAGAGCCATTTTTGTCGTTTTTGTTACGGTTAAAATCGGGTTTCCTTCACAAAGTCATCTTATATACGCACCACGAATATTTTTTTTATGTTTATAATGAATAAATTTCAATATGATTTCCTAATACTGTAATTTTTTTACTGGTAAATCATCAGATTGGTCACCATCAATATCGGATTCTAATTTAGTATCTGATGAGATTGTAATATCTTTTGCTATAATATATTCAATATTATCATTCTCAACGATATCACCTTTTAACAAATCTGGAATTAATGATATTTTTTTTGAAATTATAGACGCATTTTTTTCAAAAATTAATATATTCGCATACCCATCTTTGTTTTCTTCAAATATTTTCTTGTCAGCATAATAATTAGAAAGCAAAACTAATACTTGACTAGCTTCCCCTTCGCAACTTCCATTTTCTGTTTCAATTTTAATATTGAATACCTCATCTTTAATGACGGACTTAATTGTATTTATTGCATAAGCTAATACTCCATACTTTGTTTTGTCTTCTATTTCAACGTTATGAATCGCCTCTGGTAAAGACCCTACACTAAAGATATGGGACTGACCCCAAAAAGTGAGAATTATATAAAAACACCCTAGGGCTACCGTCTCCGGTATTCAACCGGAGACAGGTAGTCCAATTTTTGTTGGATTCGTTTTTCATTATAATATTTGATGTAATTTTCTACAATTTGAATTACAATAGAAGATGAAGTTATTACTTCATCTTTTATGTAGAAAGCTTCGCACTTTAGGGAAGAATGGAAGCTTTCGATGGGCGCATTATCTGCGGGGGTCCCCTTACGGGACATACTGCGGATAATGTTTTTTTCTTTACATAAATTGTAATATTCAGCAGAAGTATAAACGCTACCTTGATCACTATGTAGTAGAACATCCTTAGGTAAGTCAATTTGATTTAATGTATCCAATACAAACTTAGTATCTTGTTTAGGACCAATTGTATAAGCAAGTATTTCTCCATTGTATAAATCCATAATCGACGATAAATATAATCGTTTAGGTCCGAAAAGGCAAATATGTGATATCAGTAGTCAGCTTTTTGCATAGGTTTGTCCGCTGAAAAAAATTTCTGTTTAGAGTATTGGCAGTAATTGAGAATGGTTTACCTATTTTTGATAGCTTTTTTTGGTTTTTACCGCACAATTCCAACCATTTTTTTGCATAATCCGCTGCACAACCTTATGGTTAACAATCTGATTTAATTCCTTCTGAATCAAATACTTAATTTTTTTCTGTATCCATAGATGAATTTGGTTTTCTTACAAAGTTTACCAATAGTTTCTTCGATAACTGTTGGAGAAAAAAATCTTTCTTTTTCCATCGATAGTAAGTAGATATAGGTACATTAAGACAGGAACAAATTAAATCTACGGTATATTTACCTTTCAATTCTTCCACTAATTTTACAACTGCTTGAGGCGACACTTCCTTTCCAATTCCTTGTATTTTTTTAATATTTCTAATTCAACTTCTTTTCTTCGTAATTCTAATTTTAATTGATCGATTTCAGAAAGTTTAGCCATTCCTTTTTCATAAGAATATTGTTTACCCACCTGTTGGTGGAAACGATGAGTTTCTCCATTTTTATACCATCTAAACCATGTTTCTACTTGCGTTTTGTTTTTAATGTTTAACTCCTGCATTACTTGTTTTGTACTATATCCCTGTAATTTCATTTCTACGGCTTTATTTTTAGTATCGACTGAATAAGCAACACGATTTTTAACCATAAAAAGACACCTCCATGCGTATTTGATAATATTGTACCAAATCCAACTTGGAGGTGTTTTTATTTAATTCTCATTTACGGGGGTCAGTGCCTATATCCAAAAATAGCTCTTATTTGCTTTTTCCAATATCGATCGCATTTGTTTTATTAAATTCAAGCTGGTCAATTGCCTCATCTATATCTTGACTAATTTCTAGCAATTTAGTAATTAAATTGCCAGTCCCTCCTGGAATAATCCCTAATTTAGGGATATAGTCCTTTTCAGCAATACCAGAAATTACTTCATTAACAGTTCCATCCCCACCAAAAACAATTACCGCTTCATAATTCTCCTTTGAAGCTTCTTCCGCAAAAAGCAGTAGCATCTTTAGCTTTTTTTCAGTAATCTTCGTTTCAACATATTCAAAGTATTCTTTTTGCTTTATTTTCTAATTTTTTTCTTTATAGTCTAACGCCTTTTCTCCTCCAGAAGTTGGATTAATAATTAGCATTGCTTTTTTTCATAAAAAGTTATCTCCTTATAATCATTCTCAATTTTACTAATCTAGAAATAGATATATTATCTTTTTGAGAGGTTTAGGCTATTATAGCATAGGTATTAAATCGTATTATTATCGCACAACTTATTATTGATAATGACTTTTTGTTCCATATTACTTTTTACCAAAGAAAAAGCTCTATTAGGAATAAGCCTATTATATCGAAACTTTCTCAATATTTTTTTATCATAAAAAAACCTGTTTTCAGCATACTTATTATCTTTTTTTCTTTCTTATATATGTAGAAAAAAACGGTTGAGTATTACTCAACCGTTTTTCTTTGGACTAATTCAATAATTTTTAGTACAACGTCGCTGGCTTTTTGCATGCTTTCGAGAGTTACGAATTCGTATTGCCCATGAAGGTTTTCTGCTCCGGTAAAAAGGTTTGGAGTTGGAATTCCTTTATAGGTAATAATACATCCATCCGTTCCTCCTCGGAATGGTTGAATGTCTGGCGTGATGCCACATTCTTTATAAGCTGCAATCGCTACTTCAACCGAAGTCATATCGTCTTTTAAGATTTCGTACATATTATAGTACTCATCGTAAATCGTGCATTCGATACGAGACACATCATACGTTGCATTTTGCGCATCGACGATTTGTTGGAACTGCGCTTTTCTCTCTTCGAATTTCTCCATCGAGTGATCGCGAATAATGTATTCCAATTCAACCTTACCGATGTCGCCTGATTGTTTCGATAACATAAAGTAGCCTTCGTACCCACTCGTACGTTCAGGCACTTCGTCTTCTGGCATGCGTGCAAATAATTTTGCTGCTTCTGCTAAAGCATTCACCATCACATCTTTAGCTTGCCCTGGATGAACACTTGTCCCATGAATCGTCACCACTGCACGAGCCGCATTGAATGTTTCATATTCTAACTTCCCTACGACTCCACTATCTAAAGTGTAGGCAAATTTTGCAGGCATACGCTGCGCTTTGAAACGGTGTGCGCCTTTCCCGATTTCTTCGTCCGGACCAAACGCTAACCAAATATCGCCATGCGGTATTTCTGGATGCGCCATTAAATACAAGCAAGCTTCTAATACCGAAACAAGCCCCGCCTTATCGTCGGCACCTAGCAATGTCGTTCCATCAGTTGTAATTAACGTTTCGCCAATATAGTTTTTCAAACTTGGAAACTTGCTGACCGTCATTACTAAATTCTTTTCGGCATTAAGCAGCACATCTTCTCCGTTATAATTCTCGTGAATTTGTGGATTGATGTTTTCCGCATTGAAATCTGCTGTATCGACGTGAGCGATAAATCCAATCGCAGGCGCCGTACTTCCTTCTTCCAAGTTACTTGGGAGGAGCGCCACTAAGTAGCTGTCCTCTGGATCAAGTTCTACTTTTGTAAAGCCGTACTCCACTAACTCATCGCGAAGCATTTCTAAAAATTCCCATTGACTCTTTGTCGTAGGAATCGTTGCTGATTTTAAATCACTACGCGTATTGATTTTCGCATATCGAATAAATCGTTCTAACATTGTAGGATACATGTTAATAAGAGTCATCTTCTTTCACTTGGTGGAACTCTAAGTCTGCAATTGTTTCACGACCGAACATTTCAATCGCAACTTTAATTTTTTGTTTTTCGTGGTCAAGTTCTACTACTTTACCGCTCATATCATTGAAGGCACCTTCTGTAATGATTACGTAGTCTCCAACAGATACGTGTAAATCAACTGGAGCATGAACTTTTTCACCGATACGTCCTAAGATGGCTTCTACTTCTTCTGGTAATAATGGAGATGGTTTTGAACCAGCACCGTGTGACCCAACGAATCCAGTTACGCCTGGAGTGTTACGAACAACATACCATGCTTGGTCTGACATGACCATTTCAACTAATACATAACCAGGGAAAGTTTTTTCTACAGTTGTTTTTGTTTTACCGTCTTTTACTTCTACTTCCTCTTCTTCAGGTGAAATCACGCGGAAGATATTTTCTTCCATACCCATGCTTTGGATACGTGATAATAGATTTGATTTAACTTTGTTTTCATAACCTGAATAAGTGTGCAATACATACCATTCTTTTTCCATTGATACTCCTCCTTGAGTGTTGACAACATTTTTCCATACAAAAAAACCTTCATAAGCGAAGGTTTTTTTCAACTGCTCTTAGTATATCACTAATCACTTTAAAGTACTATTATTTTAAAAGGAATGTAATGAGTTGATGCACTCCATAGTCCACTACTGCAAAGAAGCATAGTGCAGCAAGCACTGTCATAATTACTGTAATTGTATATTTGTTTACTTCTTTACCTGTTGGCCAAGTAACTTTTTTCATCTCTTTAATCACATTTGATAAAAAACGCATTTCGAATCTCCTCTTCCTTTTATTTTGTTTCGCGATGTAGTGTTTGTTTGTTGCAATACTTGCAGAATTTTTTAATTTCAAGACGTTCTACTCGTCGGTTTTGTCCAAGCGTAATCGTGTAGTTTCTTGAACCACATACGCTACAAGCTAACGCCGCTTTTTTCTGAGCCATATTTTCACTACTTTCTATAAATCCATATCTATTTCATCATAAGGAAATGAACCTACTTTGTCAAGTAGACGCTTAAACTCTGCCACACCAGTAATGATCCCTTAAATAATCAAAAACTACACTCGAACCCTCTTCTTGCTATTTTTTACGTCTTACTAAAATTTTATTCTTCAAGCTCACAGCTTTTGGTGCCCATGTATGGAACATTTCAAACCAGAACTTAGAAATTGGCATATCAAATTCTCCGATATATTCCACTAACTCAGGATCAAACGATTGCTTGAATCCGTTAATCCCGCCGTGATGTTCTTGGTCTTCAGAAACTCCGAAGAAGTCAAACGAACGAATGCCTTTTTCATCATAAAGAGTTTGCATAATCCAAGACACAAGTGCCTTGTTCGCATTCAAGCCACCATCATCCGTGATGTTAGCGCCATATAAGTAGTACGCTTTGTCTAAGTACGTTACGACGAACGCTCCGCTGACTACTTTTCCTTCTGGATATTGTTCTAAGTCGCCTTTCACGCGTTCGATTTCTTTTTCGTATTTAGCAATGTTGACTTTTAATGATTCAATTTGCTTTTGAACGTTTTCGATACGTTTTGGATTGTTCAATGTTTCCAATTGTCCTGTTAACTTATCGAATTCTTTTTGCGCTGTTTCTAAGCGATTTGTCGCAAAGGCTAATTGCACATTATAGTCCACTTTTGCAAAGTATAAATCCACCATTCCTTTAGGGTGAAGGTGTTGATACATCGTTGTTAAATACTCGATACTACGCGCCACGTATTGATCACGCTCAGCCGTAATTTTATTCAACTCATCATAAATCGGCATATCTTCAAGCGTTCCCTTGTAGCAAACAACCCCTTGTTTCTTCGCTACATTCACTTTATAACGTTCTTTCTTATTGAACGTTTCGACGATACCTTTCCCTTCGTCTTTCAACGGTAAAATCATTGTGAGACGTGGTTGAATCCCATCAAACCCTAAGTCCATTGGGCGTTCTACAAATCCAGCCGCTAAAATGTTTTTGCGGTATTCCTCATTATTGAATCCACCTTCAACCATTTCGAACTTGTTTGTCCATTCACGCCATTGTAATTCTGGGTCAATCTTTAATCCAAATGCATTTTTAGCTTTCAAATAAACTTTTAAAGTCGCAAAGACTGATTTTAATTGTTCAGCATTTGTATAATCCGTTACGATTCCGCGCGGTGCATACGCTAAAAACTTATTCACACCAGGTAATTTACGATAAAGAATCATCGCAGCCGCAACTGGTTCATGATTATCCGACATGACTAGTAGTACGTCTCTTGTCCACGAGCCATCCGTCTTCACTTCGCCCCATTCAGGCGTTTGGAAAACCGTTCTGTTGGCTTGAGTTTCCATAAAAGCATGATACTCTTCTAACGCATTCGACATCTCTTTTATATACATGTGAGCACTCTCTTTCCTTTTTACGTTTCCTTACCAGTATTACATTTTCAGCAAAATATGTCAAAACTTTAACAAAGAAAAAGCTTTACGTATCAACAGAAGACAGTCTTATACAAAATTTATCTCAAAGAATAAAATAGAACATAAAAAGAGCGCACCTTGTGAGTGCACTCTCAGTATAATTTTTAGAATAGTTTCAAGTATTGGTCTAATTCCCATTGTGAAACTTGACTACGGTAAGCAGCCCATTCGAAACGTTTCGCTTCGATGAAGTTGTCTAGAATATGACTTCCTAAAGCTGACTGAACGGTTTCGTCTTGTTTCAAGTATTCAATCGCTTCGTTTAATGTTCCTGGTAAATCATCGATTCCAGCTTCTCTACGTTCACGAGCAGACATCGCATAGATGTTGCGGTCGATAGCTGCAGGAACTTCCATTTTTTCTTTAACCCCTTCAAGACCAGCTGTTAAAATCGCAGCCATTGCTAAATATGGGTTCGCAGATGGGTCCACACTACGTAATTCGATACGCGTTGAAATGCCACGAGATTCCGGAATACGAATCAGCGGTGAACGGTTACGTGCAGACCATGCAATATATACAGGCGCTTCGTATCCTGGAACTAAACGTTTGTATGAGTTTACGGTTGGGTTACATACAGCAGTTAAAGCTTTCGCATGTTTCATGACCCCAGCGATGAAGTGACGGCAAGTGTCGCTTAGACGTTGGTCGCCATTTTCATCGAAGAACGCATTGTTTCCGTCTTTATCAAACAAAGATAAGTTGAAGTGCATTCCGCTTCCGGCAATTCCGAATACTGGTTTTGGCATAAATGTCGCATGTAATCCATGTTTACGCGCAATTGTTTTTACAACAAGTTTGAATGTTTGGATGTTGTCACAAGCCGCTACCGCATCTGAGTATTTCCAGTCGATTTCGTGTTGACCTGGCGCTACTTCGTGGTGACTTGCTTCGATATCGAACCCAATCTTTTCTAATTCAAGAACGATTTCACGACGGCATTCTTCCCCAAGGTCAATTGGAGCTAAGTCGAAATAACTACCTTGGTCGTTTCCTTCAAGCGTTGGTTCGCCGTTTTCGTCCAATTTGAATAAGAAGAACTCTGGCTCTGGTCCTAAGTTGAAGTTTGAGAAACCTAATTCTTTCATTTCGTTTAAGACACGTTTTAAGTTTGAACGAGGGTCCCCCGCAAATGGCGTTCCGTCTGGTTTGTATACATCACAGATTAAACGTGCGATTGTACCGTGTTTGCTGCTCCATGGGAAAACCACCCAAGTTGAAAGGTCTGGATATAAGTACATATCACTTTCTTCGATACGAACGAATCCTTCAATTGAAGAACCGTCGAACATCATTTTATTAGCCAACACTTTATCTAATTGCGTAATTGGCACTTCCACATTTTTAATTGTTCCTAGGATATCCGTGAAGATTAATCGTAAGTAACGAACATCTTTCTCTTCTACCTGTCTTCTAATCTCTTCATGTGTAATCATTGGTTTCCTCCTATAAGTTCCATTTTTCTCCGCCAGAGTAGCGGCTAATATGCATAATCTCGTCGTAGAAGATTCGTCGGACATCCTCATCCGTCAGCGCCTCTTTTACGCTTTCCTTCGATACGGGATTTGTATTCTTATTGAAAATCTTCTGAATGGCCATAATGGTTAATCCATCGGCCAGGTAATCTTTAATTTCCCAATAAGCGATCGACATCATTCAATGAATACATGCGGCGGTTCGTCTCAGAACGTTCCGGGATTACCAAGCGCTGTTCTTCATAATATCGAATTTGTCGTGCAGATAAATCGGTCAGCTTCATCACTGTTCCGATTGGAAAGACGGCTAGTGAACGTCGTAATTCCTTTTCACCCATCTGTCTTCCTCCTTTATAGGGTTATTGTAAATAATGGTTTTATCTTTTGTCAAAACTACCCTTACCTCTTATGTTAGATAATATAACATGAAAACGGGGTGTTGTCTCAGTTAAGCTTTCGATAACTGAGAGAATACCCCGTCTTATGGTTTTGTGTGCTGTAGTTTTTGTTATTTTTTGAGAACTTTTGTTTCGTTTTGGACTCCTGATTGTCGTCTAACGTTTGAACGGTCTCATCGCATTCTTATTTTGGTGGAATCACACCTTTCTGTCTAAACAACTTTTCAACTTCTTTAATTTTCTTTATTCCATAGTGTCCCACCTCACTTGTAAATTCGTTAATATTCATTTCATCATTCGATTTCATATTTTGGTGGACTCACCCCTTTCACGGTTCCTTAGAATTCTTATCGGCCTTATCTACCTCCTGGTCTACCGCCTTGGCCAGGTTGTCCGCCGCCACCAGGGCCACCTTGTCCAGGTCTACCACCGATATTCGCTGCTTGTTTAGAAGCGGTTGCTGTTGTTGAGTTTGAACCAACTTTAATCGTATATTTTTCGCCCTCTTTAATCTCTGGGCTACTAATTAATACCGTCGAGAATGCCTTAGAAGCTTTTAGACTTGCGACTGTTTTACCAGAAGAGTCAACCACTTCAACGGTTGTTCCAGCCGTTCCTTGAACACTTGCCATTAGGAAAGCTTGGCTAGAGTCGCTACCAAATCCCATTGTCATTTCTCCATTATCGACAAAGAGGACTGTACCACCGTTTAGTTTTCCATTGTCGTCATAGTCAAGAGCTGCGTTGGCGCCACTTGTTGGGCCATTGACAACGACTGTTCCGCCGTTAATTTCAATGGATCCGTTGGCATCAAGTCCGTCCCCTTCAGCATCAACGGTTAATGTTCCGCCGTCGATGACAATCTTCACTTCGCCTGCTTGATTCAAGTTTTTCACATTTGCGGCTTCGGCTTTTACGGTCTTCGTTTGTTGTCCTGGGCCTTGTCCTTCAGACGATTCTAACGTCCAGTCTTTTGCATTCAATCCATCATCAGAAGATTTCACTGTGACAGTTCCACCGACTTGATGAATCAATCGAGCCTCAAGACCTTCTTCACTCTTTTGTACATCGATAGTTGCACCTTCGTCGATGAGCATTGTATTCGAAGCGTTGATACCATCATCTCCTGCATTTACAGTGATGTTCGTATTAGTTAAGTAAATATTTCCTAACAATACATCATCTTCATTGTCTGAGTGAATACCGTCCTCATCGGCTGATAAGTTCAATGTTGCGCCTGTCACGTTTACGAAGTCGTTGGCTGCTACACCGTGTTTTTTCGCAGTTGTTGTAACTGTCGCATCCACGATACGAATGCCGTCTTTTGACTTAATCGCATTGCTTGCTGCACCTGTTACCGTTAATGAACCTTTACCGTTAATCGTCAAGTCGCTATCGGAGTAAATCGCTCCTTTAACCGTTGATGTTGATTCATCAGCTACTTCATTTTTCGTTCCATCGGCAACTGTTAAAATCACTTTTTTCGCCGTGTCGACGAGTACCGGAGCTTCCGTATTCTTCAAGGTCACATTTTTGAAGACGATTTGTACTTCATCTTCCTTACCTGCTGCAACTTTCAATTGAACGCTTGTCGCCGTTCCTTCGACGATATACGTTCCAGCTTTTGTAATTTCTACTGTACTTCCGCTGACCGTTACGCCATTCCCTGAAACAGTAGCCGTCGTTCCTTGCAGCGAAATCTTCGAAGCTTTACTTTCGTCGTAAGTCGCTGTTAAGTCGCTTGCTTCAAAATAAGAAGCCGTCTGTGTAGTTGAAGTTGTAGATGTCTTTGTTGTTGTTTGAGTGTTTGCGTCGGCTTGGCTTAATACACTTTGCGATCCGCAAGCGGCCAACCCTAGAGAGATAAATAATGTTGTCGTCAATAACCATTGTCTTTTCTTTTCCATCTCGTTTTCCTCGATTCCTTTTCTTGATGGTTTTAGTATACGAAGCGAACTTAAAATGAACTTAAAATAAAAAAATAACCCATGGATAATTTATCCATGAGTCATTTCGTTATTTCGTTTGTTCTGTCATTCCGCGTTTTAGTGCAACTTCTTTACTCTTAGAGAATGATACGTGATCTCCGTCTTCTGTTAAGAAACCACTTTGAAGAAGGCCTGCAAAGAATAAATTGTTACTTTCTTTCAGTTTTGACAACGTATATTTCGTTAAGTCAACTTCAACCGATGAGATGAGTTTGCCATCTTTTTCAGTAATTGAAGTCACAACCCCATTTAACCCTTTCATCGATTCAAAGAGTTTTTCGTTATCCTTACGAGCCTCAGTGTGTTCAGTAGGTTCATTCGTTTCGATCTTAATCTTTGTCACGGTGTCAGTCTTTTTATCATACGTATAAACTAAAGTTACGTCCGTATCACCTGATTTTTGAGTGAAAGTCGCAGTCTCTTGTGAGCTACAACCTACTAATAGAAATAGGAAGCTAACCCCTAAAATAATTTGAAAGAATTTTTTCATTGGGCTCCTCGCTTATTGAGCTTTCTTTTGGAATAATTTTTGGTAGTAGAAGTACACTGTTGCTGCTGATGCTGCAAATGCTACTAAGTAGAAGAAGATTGCAATTTTTGATCCTGTTTGTAATCCATCTACGAATGATTGTGCAGTGCGGCTCGCTGCCGATGGGTTTGTAAATGCTTCAGAAAGAAATGCATTTACTGCTGAATTTGATTTTCCACTAAAGAAATCAGATAATTTTCCAAGAGCATCTAAGAATCCGCCACCTAAGATGTTTCCTAAGAAGACAGATACTACCATTGCTAATGAAGCTACATTCACGTTAGTCCATAAGTTTTTACTTGCTTTATGAGCTTGGTATAAGAAATATCCAGTAAATACGGCACCTACTAATGCAAAGAAGAATGATAAACCAAAGTATAAACTTAAGTTCTGCACTTTATTAGAAAGGTCCCTATACGCTGCTTGTAAACTTGTAATATTCATTCCGCCGTTTGAACCAAACGCAAAACTTAGTCCGTTTAACAATACTAACAGTGTGAAGATTGCAAGTGCGATTGATACTCCGAAGAAGATTTTTTCGAATAAATTATTTTTATTATAGCTTTCAACTTTATCAACAGCTTTTTCTGTTGCTTCATTAATTTTTGCTTTGTTTTCTTCAGTGAACACTTTGCTTGCTGCTTCTCCGATTTTTTCTTTTGCAACACCAGCAACTTCTTTTGCTTTTTCAGCAGCCTCTTCTGCTTTTTCTTTTACGTCTTCAACAACTTCTTTGAAGTCGCCATCTGCTTCAGGAGCTTTTGCTTCTTTCGCTTCCTCAACAACTGTTTCCGCTACTTCTTTCACTTCTTCAGCTGTTTCTTTTGCTGCTTCAACTACTTCGTCTTTTTACTTCTGTAGCTTTTTTTCAGCAACTGATTCAAGATTTTTTTGTTTCTCGTTTTTGATCCATCGTGACACCTCATTTTTTTATTTTTATTTCCTTTAGTCAGTTTATCACAATCACGCGTTTTCTTCTAGTTTTCAACAATTGAAAAAATAGAAAATCATATGAACTCTTCCCTTACGGAAATAAAAAAATAAGAGCTAGACCGTAGCCTAGCTCCATCTAAGTTAAGTTTTATTTTAGGACCGTACCATCCGCTAATGTGATTGTATATCCGTTAAAGTTGATTGTACCTTTGTTTTTCTAATGATGTGATTGTGACATTTCCCTGTCAATGTCCATGTCGCCCCCTCTTCTACTGTGATTACTGCGTTGTGTCCACGGCAGTCCCTCCTTCGGCATTTTTTTACGATATTGATGGTCCCTGTAAAGTTTGTTCCTTTGCCCATTGTAAAGTTCAATGTAGATACGGTATCCACCTCAATCGCTCCAGTTAATGTTTGGTTCGTCGTTGTTAAATCAACTTGACCACCATTGGCACCGGCTGTACCCCAGCCACGTGTTGCATCATTTCCTAAGATGGCTAATAATCTGCCAGATGAATCTTGATTTGTGATCGTTACGTCTTCTAAAGTGATGACACTGTGTGTGTTTGTTACGTAGATTTGGTCTCCGTTACGTCCTGTTAAAGTGCCGCCTTTCATTGTGAAAGTAGAAGTTCCACTCTCAGCATCTCCTGACATTGATTGGTAAATCATCACGTTGTGCACGTTGTTGTCTGAAGAGCTACCCTCTGTTGAACTCATATTCCCTGTTACGTTGGTATTTTCTAATGTGATAGAGTTTTGGCCCTCGATTACAAGTGCTTCTGAGTTTTCAGCGTTCAATGTTGCATTTTTAACAGTGATATTCGCTGTAGAGTAAACTGCTGGTGAGTTGTATCCTGTTGAAGTATACGTTCCTTTGTCGACGACTACCGTACCACCACCACGGTCTGTACGAATCGCTGCTGATGAATTTCCTGCGGTGTTCACCGTCAAGTTAGTTGCGTTCATCGCAGCGCCACCTGTCGTTTGGATACCACCTGAGTTATCTTTTGTTGTTGTGATTGTTGTGTCTGATACATTGACGGTCGTTCCTGAGCCGTAACTGAACACCCCGTTCCCGTTCTGTGCAGTTGTATTGACGGTTGAGTTTGTGAGTGTTACCGTTGCTCCATCGGTTGCTAAGAATCCTGCGTTCATTCCGTAGAAGTCTCCATTTTCTGTATTCGATGTCGCTCCGGCTGTTTTGTTAATCGTTACGCCGTCTAACGTGACAGTTGCTCCTGTTACACGGAGTGCATTTTCATCATCTCCGGTAGATTCATAAGTTTCTCCTGTTACTGTTGCATCTGTTGTTAAATTTGTTGCTGCCTCACCTTGTGTCACTTGGTCGCTTCCGCCAAACCCTTCTCCTCCAGGTTTAGCTGGGGGACTCTGTTGAGCTTGGACTTGAGAAGTCGACTCAGCTTGTGTTTGTGTTTGTGTGTTTTGGCATGCAACTAAAGTCGTTGCAATAGTAATCGTGGATAATAGAACAATCATTCTGTTTCTTTTTCATTTTGGTCCCCTCGCTTCCTATCAACTATTTGTTGATGGTTTCTATCATAACGAGCTTACTTAAAAATGAACTTAAAACAAAAAAAGGGTTTTTTCGAAAAAGTTTTTCAAACTGAAAATTATCATATATGATAATTTGAGTGCACCCCAAAAAGTTAGACAGAAAATCTAACTTTTGGGGTGCTTTTTTATGAAATTAACTTATGAGGATAAAGTTCAAATTTATGAACTCAGAAAACAAGGAGTTAGCTACGCACGACTTGCAGATACGTTCGGTATAAATGCGAGAAATCTTGTCTATATGATTAAATTGATTGATCGTTATGGTTTAGAAATAGTAAAAAGAGGGAAGAAAATTTATTATCCTCCAGAAATAAAAACAAGAAATGATTGATAAAGTCTTACATGAAGGTTTGAGTATAGAAAAAGTTTCTCTTGAATACGGTCTTCCAGGTCCTGCGATGCTTTTATAACTGGCTCGCACAATACAAGAAAAAAATAAGTATACTATTGTTGAGAAAACAAGAGGGAGACTACTTAAGATGGGACGTAAAGCCAAAGAAAAAAACCAGAAGAGATGACAGAACTAGAACGCCTTCAGGCTGAAAAATGAGTATTTAAGAGCGGAGAATGCCATTCTAAAAAAAGTTGAGAGAACTCCGCTTGAAGGAGGAAAAAGAGAAAGAAGAAAGACACAGATTGTCAGAGAGTTAGTGCCAGAGTTTCCTTTAGATATTCTTCTAAAGATTATTAAACTTGCTCGTTCAACTTACTACTATCACTTAAAGCAGCTAAACCTAGAAGATAAGAATCAGGCCGTAAAAAACGAAATAGAAACTATTTATAACGAGCATAAAGGAAATTATGGCTATCGTCGTATTACTCTTGAACTTAGAAACCGTGGTTTCATCGTAAACCATAAAAAGGTACAACGCCTGATGAAAATGTTAGGGTCTAAAGGGCTCGTATTCGCAGAAAACGTAAGTACTCTTCTTATCATGGAACCGTTGGAAAGAGAGTTGGAAACATTATTCAACGCCAATTTGAAGCTGAAAAACCGATGGAAAAGTGCTATACAGACATTACGGAATTTTCTATCCCAACAAGTAACCAAAAACTATATTTATCACCAATTTTAGATGGTTATAACAGCGAAATTATAGCTTATTCCCTTTCGTCTTCACCAAATTTAGACCAATTAAAAGATATGTTAAAACAAGCTTTTTAGAGAAGAACAATACGAGAGTACTATTCTCCACAGTGATCAGGGGATGGCAATATCAGCATGAGTTTTTATCATAGTTTTTTTAGAAGATAAGGGCATTCAGCCATCTATGTCCCGTAAGGGTAATAGTACTGACAATGGCATGATGGAATCGTTCTTTGGCATTCTTAAATCAGAGATGTTTTATGGCTATGAGCAGACATTTAAGTCTATAAAGGAACTTGAGGGGGCAATCGTCGACTATATTGATTATTACAACAACAAACGAATCAAAGTAAAATTAAAAGGACTTAGTCCTGTGCAATACAGAACTAAATCCTTTGCTTAAATTAATTGTCTAACTTTTTGGGGTCAGTACAAATTACCATATATGATAATTTCGCACGAAAAAAAGACGCTGGAATGATATTCCAACGTCTCTTTTTAATTTTTATTGACAGTTATCCGTTTATTTCTTTTTCAATATCAACGAATTCAAAGATCTTCTCAGCAAAAAAACCGTTAAGTCCTCTTTGTTAAATTTTCCAAAATCGAAAAATGGTGATATATACCAAATAGTTACCATTTGATTATCGTCAGTAAATACATCTACGGTAATACTAGAATATTTTCGCACTTTATCAAACGCATCCGTATGCACAAAAATATCTATAACCTTTATAATTTCCTTCTAGAAGATTTAGTTTTTCATACCCTAACCACTGTAAGTAGGTTTGACCATCTTTTTCTGATTTGGTATTCTATATTAATATCGAGGTTGATCACTCACTTTATGATTTTCATCGAAAACATGTTTCGTGCTAATCTCGTATACATCTGATTTGAGAATTTGTTCAGTAGTTGTTGTTTTACTTTTATCTTCAATAATATCAGTTGGCGTGAATGTATTTATCCGAAGATAGCCATCTCCAACATCAATTTTACCGTCAAAAAATATACATGCAACAAATAATTAGTAGGTACTTTTTGTCTTAACGATAAAGTCTGTTATTCTTTTCTCGTCCTCCAGTTCATTAATAGCACCACTCATATTAATAGTTTCATACTCTTTTTGATTAAACAAAGGAAATAGTTTTGCATCATTTTAGCAGTTCTTTTTACTTTTCCCTGTTAAGATTGGCAATCCATATTCATCAAGCCCATTCTCAGACTGCGTTGTCTCTGATGAATCTTTCTTTTCTGAAGATTCCTTTGATTTTTGCTCAGCTACTTCTGCTTTTTGTTGTATTCTCTGTTGATTCTGTTGATTTTGGTTTTGAACATCCCACCAACAAGAATACCGATAATACTGCCATCAATATCATCTGTCATTCCCCTTTATTTTGTATTTCTACCATCCTATATAAAAACTTTTTATTTAACATTATTATACCATAAAGAAAATATAATGAAATCCACAAAAAGTTCTTATGTTCACCATTATAGCGAAAAGACATAAGAACTTTTTTTCATTTATTTTGTTGCAATCACAAAAACAATTTGTGTTTCACTAGGTAACTCTGCTGTCAACTGTACATCGTTAGTCTCGGCAATCTTCTGTGCGATGGAAAGCCCTAGTCCGCTACCACCTGTCGTACGATTTCTCGAACTATCTACGCGGTAGAAGCGATCAAAAATCTGATTCACCTGTTCTTTCGTCATTGGTTCGGTTTCATTTCCAATGGCCAATTGATTTCGTTTTCGCCTCAACGGTAATCACTGGTTCGCCGACCGTATACTTCATCGCGTTATCGAGCAAGATACGAATCAACTCCGTCATCGCACTCTTATTCGTTGTGACAATCGTTTGCGCCTCGCCAGTAAATTCCACTCGGAGCCCTTTTTCGTTTAAGACTGGTAAAATCTCTTCAACGATTGCTTTCGTAACAGCCACTAAATCGACTTCCTCTTTTGTCGTAGCCGCTTCTCCTTCATCGTATCTAGAAAGGATTAACATCTGCTCTACAAGAGAGTTCAGACGCTTAATTTGGCGTTTATTACTATCGACAAATTTCGACTCCGTGCCCATCATCGCGAGTAAATCCGTATTGGCTGAAAGGACCGCTAACGGCGTCTTGATTTCATGACTGGCATTGGCGATAAATTGTTGCTGGCGCTCCACGTTTTCGACAAACGGACGAATCGCGCGTTTGGATGCTGAGACGAACGAGCACATACACCACTGCTAAGCAGAGAATAAAGACTGCTCCCGTTACCATCATTAATCTCGATATTTGTTGCGTTTCCTTGTTGGCATCTACAAGGACAACCATTGTTCAGCATCCGTCTTAGCTACTTGATAGCGAAGACTTCCTTCCCATCCTGAGAAGCAGTTCCTTGTGCGACACGTAGCCCTAGCTCTTTTTTAACGCCGTCTCATCCAGCGATACTAAATGCGATTGATCGACAGATTGAACCGCGTTATTCGCGACTCTTACGACTGCATAACGCGATGCCATCTGATCATCTTTACGAAACTCCATTCCTTTTGGCATCCCAGTGTTCAGGATGTTCTTTTAGGGGCCATCCCTCCCTCAGGTGCATCAGGAAAAAGTTCCATCATTATTGACAAGCATTGTTACAAGTCGGTCTACTTGATTGACAGTTTGACGATAGTTCACTACGTTTACCGCCACTAGGACAACCAGCAGCACTGCCGTAAACGACAGCATCGCACTTTTCACAAAGCTTTTTTTGAAGTTGTTTAAACATGCAAAGCTCCTCTTCTTTTACTAAAATCATCGGTTTTACGCTTCGACCATCAACTGATAGCCCTAGACCACGTGCAGATTTAATCGTCACGTTCGCATCGATGCTTGCTAATTTCTTACGTAGAGATGAAATATTTACCCATACCACATTAATCTCCGCATCTGAGTCGAGTCCCCCATACTTTTCCATAATTAAATCCGTTGATAATACTTGATTGCTATTCATCATAAAGTATTCCATCAATTGGAAACTCTTTGTTATTCAGCAACACTTGTCCACTCGCTGATTCCATTGTGAACTTATCGCGGTTAAGCTCGATATTTCCGATATTCATCACAGACGCTACGAAGACATTTGGACGACGAAGCAATGATTTCACACGCGCTAATAATTCAGGCGCCTCGAACGGTTTCGTTAAATAATCGTCTGCTCCTTCTTCAAGACCCTGTTACCTTATCTTCTAATTGGCTTTTGGCCGTTAACATCAGAACTGGCGTTGTATTTCCACCTGCACGCAATTCACGTACTACTTCGATTCCTGATTTTTTCGGCATCATCACATCCAGCAAGATTAAATCATACGGTGTTGATTCGGCATAAAATAGCGCGTCTGCTCCATCATGAACCACTTCCACGCTATACTTTTGCATTTCTAGCATCATTTTTAGCGCTTCTGCTAAATCAATTTCATCTTCTGCCACTAAAATTCTCATAGTCGTACCTCTTCTTTTTTCTTCAGTATACGTTTCGTACTTAAAATTTACCTAAACCGACTCTACATGTGTTCTCAAATGAGACTAGTAGCTCACGCAATTGTTGCTTTTTGGTTGCAGTCCAATCCACGTAAGGTATGTTCCATCATTTGATGTTGCGCTGGGATTAAATCATCCAGCAACTTCTTTCCCTTTTTCCGTTAATGAAATATGTTTTGTTTTCCAGTCTTTTTCAATCGCAATTAATTCCAACTTGTCTAAATGACGAATGCAATGCGTAATATTTCCCCTGCGTCAAATTCAACGTTTGCGCAATCGTCTTTTGATCCATCGTTTGATTTCTAAAAAAATTAGATGTAACACTTCAAAAATGAGTTGGATTCAACCCCACTTCTTTTAATGACATCGAAAAAGTTTTCAAGTTCTCATTGTAGATTTTCATAATCATCATCCAAATCTCATGAGACACATTCATTTTTCGCATTCTGTAACCATACCAAACACCTCTTTCACCGTTTACTTTACTATTGAAATGACCTCCTGTCAAACGCTCTCTCCGTCCCCGCACCCTCTTTTTTTCCACTCTTAGCTCCTAAGAAATTGGTTTAACAAAACCAGGTCCTTTTACTGAAAAAGAGTAAGAATAACAAGTGCCTTCAATGAACGGCACACACTTTTCTTCTTCGCCCGCCCCTTAAAATGGTTTAACCGAGACTAGGGCTCTATTGGTAAAGCACGAGTGCCTTTGGATTCTGTAGTAGTGATAATAGCGGTTGTAATCGATGTGAATTACTGACACTTGGAATTTCATTCCTAGTGTCAGTTTGAAACTTTCGATAGAGCTGAGACCTCAGGCTCAGCCCGGTGCAGCTACTATTTCTACTATAGAGACATCGAAAGCGCACGAAGTGTCTTACTCTTTTTCTTTTCAAACACAAAAAGAGCCCTGGTTTCAGGTTAAACCAGGACTCGGAAAAGCTACAATTTCCCTAGTGAGCTATCCAAATTTTTTTCTGACGAATCAGCGCCACACACGCAATCACTACCACAATGAAAGTTCCGAGTGCTGCTGTTCCCGTTTAACAGTGAGAGAATATAACCATGGGCTCATTCCTTCTGGTGCATATTTACCCCAGAAAATAACCCCGGCAATATAGTGGAAGAAGTAGCGAACGCCTACTCCTACAAAAAGCTGCAGTACAAGCTAACGTAATCGCAGTTGTATATTTTCTCAGCTTTTAACGCTTTTTTTGGAACGGACTATATAGAAGTCCTGCAAGTCCCATCACTGCAAATGCAATGACATATTCGATGAGTACTTGTTCAACAGACAAGAATGACACTTTACCTACTGCAAAGTGGAGTAATCCCCATAGCAAACCTGCTGCTAAACCTGGTGTCAAGCCGCGGCGTAGTGAAAAAATAACAAGAACAATTGCTCCCCACGACGGTGTAAACCACCCAACAAAGTCCGGAATAGAGGACATTGCCATTGACAACGCTGCAATAATTGCAGCTTCTACCCATACTAAAACATTTCTCTTCATGAAAAAAGAGCCTCCTTCGTTTATTGAAAAACACAAAGAGACTCCGTCTAAAACTTCGAAATCAAATACAATTCCTACGCACGTACTAACGTAACAGGTTCAAGGGTTTGTAACAACATCTCAGCCAAAATGGCACCCCTTTGTACTTTTCACATATTTAACTGTTTCTAATATACTACTGTAGAGCATATTTAGCAAGCATTATTTACTATGCTTGTGAATTTTTCTTATTGACAATCACTAACATTGATCCTGCTAGAAGTGCCACTACTGCTGCCCAAACTCCTACAGTTTTGTACCTGTATTTGGAGTTCTGGTGCTTCTGTTGTAGTTTCTACTGTTGTTGGGCAACAGTTGTAGAAGCCGCTGTCGTTGGAGCCTCTGTTGTCGTTGTTACTGTTGTTGCTTCAGTAGTTGTAGTAGTTGTTGGAGCTTCAGTCGTTGTTGTTGACGTCGTAGACTCCGTAGTAGTCGTTGTCGTTGTTGGTGCAACGGTAGTCGTCGTTGTTGTTGTAGACTCAGTTGTCACCGCAGTTGTTGTTGGCTCCTCTGTCGTTGTTGACGTTGTAGACTCAGTTGTTGTCGTACTTGTTGTAGGAGCTTCTGTCGTCGTTGTTGACGTTGTAGACTCAGTTGTTGTCGTACTTGTTGTAGGAGCTTCTGTCGTCGTTGTTGACGTTGGTGCTTCCGTTGTAGTCGTACTTGTCGTTGGAGCTTCTGTCGTCGTTGTAGTAGTTGTTGTCGTAGTAGTTGTTGTCGTTGTCTCTGCTTTATTGACAATTTCCTTACGAGCTACTTTACTTGCATCAAAATCTGCTGCATTTACGACTACATCATTTTCTAACAGTTGGAATCCTGAAGGAGCTTTTGTTTCACGAATAATGTATTCATCGCGTAATAAGTTGGATACTTTTGCAGTACCATCTGCTCCTGTAACTAATTTACCAACAGATTTACCAGTTGCTTTACGGATAACGTCAAATTCAGCGTTTGCTAAAGCTGAACCATCGTCCCCTTTTTTATCGATCACAATTTCAAATGTGTAACCATCCGCTGAACCACTAGCTGTTTGATATACATATGGTGATTCTTTTGCATCAATACGTGTTTTGTTTGCATCTAAGCTTGCGTAGTTCACGAATGTTTCCCCTGAAGCTGGCGCATAAGGAACACGCACTTGATACTCAATTAAGTAGCCCTCTGATTGAGCAACTTCGCCTAATTTTACTGTAAAGCTCTTGTTATCTGCTGCAAAAGTCACTTCTTTATCAGTCACAAGCTGTCTATTCTTCAAGGCAAGTTTTCCGTCATTTCCTTCGGCCCAGACACCTTTATACACTTTCACACTTGTTGGGACATATTCCATACCGTCTGTTTGCAATTGGTCTGTTACGATAGCATCTGAAAATGCTTGTTTTGACGCATTCACACGTAATTCATACGTACGAGTAATACTGCCATCTTCTGCTTTTTTTGTTCCCCAGCTCACTTTGTCGAACTCTTTATTTAAGTCTCCTGGGACAAATACATAATTAAATTCACCGACTGTTTTTGTTTGTTTGTCGATTGTTAATTTTACTGGAATTTTTGTGTTTTCATGTTGTTCTGCAATATCTACACGTACTGCAAATTTTAAATTACCTGTAATGTCTGAACGTTTTTCAACGAAATCTGTATACGTTAATGTAATGGTTTTTGTATCACGATTAATGACCGCATCTGCAATCACATCACCTGCATCATTTGTAATTTTAAATGTTTGATTTTCAATAAATTTCAAGTTGTCTGGCAACAATTACCGTCGTATCGCCCTTAGCGGCTGTTGATGGAACTCAAAATTCATTTCCACGCTAATATCTGTATATTGATCTGCTGGAGATTTTGCTGGTGTCACTACTTGCTGTCACATTAAGCGCCACTTCTTTCGCCGATACTGCCGGACTCTTTAAACCTCCCAAGATAAGGAATACAGTTAAGATTCCTAAAAATAAATAGAATACCTTTTTCATGTTTTTCCCTCCACTAATTTTTTTGAAAACACTTTTTTAGTATATACTGTTTTCCTATCAGGTGCAACTTTTTAAATTTAATTCTCGGAAAAGTTATCGTTTGTTAATATTTGTAACTTGAAAGCAATGGATTTCTACAAAAAGCTCCTATGAATGCCCTAGGAGCCGAAATTCAAATCTCTTTATTTAGCTTTGTTTTGCTTTTAGAAAGTGTCACGTTTAACAATAACGCTCCGATGACACCACAGAAAATCCAGATGGCAATGAATACTAATGGATTTGATACCCCGTTAACAAACGCTGCAAATAATCCACCGTGAGGAACATGGCTAACAAGGCCAAATGCCATTGATAAGGCACCAGCTACACCTGAAGCAAATGCTAATGGTGGGATGACTTGTAATGGACGAGCTGCTGCGAAAGGAATCGCTCCTTCTGTAATGAAGGCTGCCCCCATTACGTAGTTCACATACGCACTGTTACGTTCTGCTTCTGTAAATAAGTTTTATTGATAGTTGCTGCAATTGCGATTGCAAGTGGTGGTACCATACCGCCGACCATTACAGCCGCCAGTACGTCTGAACCAGCTGCTCCAGCACTTGTGACTAAGGCTGTCCCTGTTACATAAGCCGCCTTATTAATTGGACCACCCATATCAATCGACATCATTGCACCGACTAAGAATCCTAATACGATTCCAAGTTCACGAGGAATATTTGCCAGAAGTTGATTAAACCGTTCATAACAGCTCCCATTGGTCCGTTAATCACGAATAACATTAAAAAGACCCATGATTAATACCCCAAACACTGGGAATAGGAAGATTGGTTTTAATCCTTCTAATGGTTTTTGGTAACCATGAGAATGCCCATTTAAGGAATGCGATAATTCCGCCTGCTAAGAAACCGGCTACTAATGCGCAAGGAATCCTGAAGAAACATACCCTTCAGCGAATACTCCGCCTGTTGCAAAGTCCGTTAATACCGCAGGATTTGCAAACACCCACCCATGAAACCAACAACTAAACCTGGACGATCCGCCATTGATTGACCGATGAACCCAGCTAACATTGGAAGCATCATCGCGAAGGCTAATTTACCCATACGGAAAAAATCGCTTCAGCAATTGGATTATAACTTGGATCTTTCACATCAAAGGAAGTAATTCCCCAGAAGAATGAAACTGCGATTAAAAATCCCACCAGCTACAACGAATGGTAGCATGTGGCGATACCCGTTCATTAAGTGTTTGTAGAATTGACGCCCTAATGATTCGCCCTCTACACTTTCGTCTATTGCACCTGCATCTTCACCAGCATGGTAAATTGGAGCGTCTGCTTTCGCAGCACGTGCTACTAATTCGTCTGCTTTATTAATTCCATCTGCTACTTTTGTGATGATGACTGGCTTACCGTCAAAACGAGCCATTTCAACTTGTTTGTCCGCTGCAACGATAATCGCTGTTGCACGGGAGATATCTTCTTTTGTTAAACGGTTGCCGATTCCTGATTGTCCGTTCGTTTCCACTTTAATCTTGTAACCAGCCGCTTTACCTGCTTGTTTTAATTTTTCTTCAGCCATGAAAGTATGCGCGATTCCTGTTGGACAGGCTGTTACCGCTAATACATACACGTCTTCGTTTGAAGGAGTTGCTTCCTCTGTTACTTCTTCAACTGCTTCTTCTTGAGGTTCTTCGAATTTCTTGAAGACTTCAACGACTTCATCCGCACTTCCTGCTTGAAGAAGAGCTGCTTTTGCTTCAGGGTTCATTAATACTGAAGAAAGTTTCGCTAAAGGCTTGCAAATGCTCGCCTCCGCCACCTGCAGGAGCTGCAATCATGAAGATGAGTTTTGCAGGCTGTCCGTCGAAGGATTCCCACTCGATTCCTTGTTCGCTACGTCCGAAAAACAATCGCAGCTTCTGTGATGGATTCGTGTTGTGCGTGAGGAATGGCAATTTCGTCACCGACACCTGTTGTTGATTGAGCTTCACGTGCTTCAAGTGCAGCAACGTAAGCATCCACATCGCTCACTTTACCAAAGGCTAGCAAAGTTCCCTGCTAAGTGTGCTAACGTTTCTGATTTTTGTTGTTGTTTTAAGCGATAAGTCCATCGCTTCTTTAATAAATAAATCTGATAATTTCATCTTCTACTCCTTTTACGCTTACAGTTTTGTAACCACTACTTGTGGTAACAATTCTTCGATAAATGATTTTTCGGCAATTCCTACAGAGAAGGCTGTCGCACTTCCTGTAGCGGCTCCTTGTTTCAAGCTTGCTGCGTAATCTTTGGTTTCAATAAATTTCGCCATAAAGCCTGAAAGCATTGAGTCTCCTGCTCCAACTGAGTTGACTAATTTTCCTTTTGGAACATTCGATGTATAGACTTCTCCGGTTTCACTAAGGAGCATTGCGCCATCACCCCCACGAGAAATTAATACATTTCGAGCCCCCATGTCTTGGAGTTTTTTCGCATAATCGACAATTTGTTCTTCCGTTTCAATCGTCACCCCAAAAATCTCCCCTAACTCATGATGGTTTGGTTTGATAATGAATGGGTGATATGGAAGACATTTCGTTAATAAATCTTTCGTTGTATCTAACACTAATTTTACGCCTTTATCGTCGCACAATTTCGCAATCGTTGTGTACGCCGAGTGATCCATCCCATTACCGGCATTTCCAGCTAAAAATACCACATCGCCCAATTGCAAGTTCGTTTCAAAATACTGTACTAAACGAGCGAAATCTTCTTTGGATACGACTGGCCCATTGGCGTTGATTTCCGTTTCTTCGGTACTCTTTAATTTCAAATTAATACGCGTAACACCGTCGATTTCGATGAAGTTCGTATGAATTCCTTCTGCTTGCAACGCTTCTTTAATGAAGTTTCCTGAGAAACCTGCCAAGAAACCTGTTGCTGTATTATCGAAACCTAATCGTTTCAAAATGACAGACATATTAATACCTTTCCCACCTGCCACGTAGTTTTCTTCTACAGAACGGTTTAATGTGCCAAGTTCACAATTGGGAACTTTAACAACAAGGTCAATCGCTGGGTTAAACGTAATCGTATAAATCATGCTATCTCTCCTTTATTATGCGTCCATTTCAACAAGACGAATGCTCCCGGCCATACGGTAACGTAAGTCGGCTTGCTCCTTCGTCGTGTTTGTGACCATAGTTACTTGATGAAAATCCGCAACCTTACAGAGACTTACTTTTAGCAAATTTGCTCGAATCGGCCAAAACATACGCTTGATTACTCTTATTAATCGCAATTTTTTTAATCGTTGCTTCTTCTTCGTCTGGAGTCGTATAGCCATAGCTTAAATCAACCCCATTCATTCCAAGGAAAGCTTTTTTGAAGAAATACTCGCGTAATTGGTTTTGCGCAAGAGCTCCCACCACCGCGCTCGTTTCCGTTTTTAACTTGTCCACCAAGGAGCACCGTTTTAATGCCATAGTCCGTTAATAAGTGTGCTTGTTGCACGCCGTTTGTAATGACAGTGACATCCTTTCCTTCTAAATGCGGAATCATCCGAAGCGTTGTCGTCCCCGCATCCATGTAAATCGTTTCGCCTTTTTGTGACAAGGGATGCGGCGTAGCGCCCGATGCATTCTTTCTCACGTCGATTTGAACGTTCCTTTTCTTTTTATGGTTGGTTCATACTCTTTTTGAATAGACGCGTTTAGCACCACCATGCACACGAATCAGCGTTCCTTCCTCTTCTAGTAAAGAAAGGTCTCGACGAACCGTAGATTCAGAAGCACCTAGCGCCTCCATTAAGTCTCTTAGGTGTACTGTATCTTCCTTTTCTAATAAGTCCAAAATGATTCTTCTACGTTTTTCAGTAAGCATAAAGCTCCTCCTACAATCGACAAATATTCGTTGAAAATCCGGCCTTTAAACAGTCAAAAACTTCCATATGTATATAATATAATTTATACAGACAATTACATTCCTTATATAATATAAAATTATATAGCAACCGGTGCAAGTAATTTACGTACTTTATGAAAGAGGAAATTACACTATTTGAGATATTTTCTGAATACTTCCGGTAGTATTCTTTCTATAATATTTTTAATATACTCGAATCCTCTTTATTAAGGCATAAAAAAGACGCCAGAGATTCGTCTGACGCCCTTATTGTTCGCTAACGTTTTAATTATTTTTCTTCCGTTTTTTCGTGTGGCAAGATTAAGTTTAAGACGATTCCAGCAATCGCACAAAGCGCTGTTCCTGATAAAGTGACAGACCCTACTTCAAGCACTGCTGCACCAAGTCCAAGAACTAACATTGAACTTGCGATAATGAGATTTCGCACTTGTCTGAAGTCCACTTGTTTTTCGATTAACACTTTCAACCCGTTTGAAGCAATAACCCCATATAAAAGAATCGCCATTCCACCAAGTACTGCATTTGGAATCGTACGAATCAGTGCTGTGAATTTACCAAAGAAACTGAATCCAATCGCAATCAGTGCGGCATTACGAATCACCGATACCGATGCGATACGTGTCAACCCTACAACCCCTGTGTTTTCACCGTAAGTTGTATTGGCAGGCCCTCCTAGGAAGGCAGATACGGCTGTTGCCACCCCGTCCCCAATCAGCGTGCGGTGTAAGCCTGGGTCTTTCAAGAATTGACGTCCGCAGATTTCACTTAATACGGTGTGGTCCCCGATATGTTCAGCAATCGTTACAACAGCTACTGGCAGAAGCGCCCATGTTTCAGGCCCGAAGTATAAGTTATATTGATGGAATAATCCGTTTGTATTGAATGGTAAGTATAATTCTGGCAAAAGCAATCCATTGTGCTTCAATGACTTTTTGTGAAATCGACTAGTCCAAAAGAAGATGGCCACGATATATCCACCGATAATCCCAAATAGGAATGGAATGATTTTCAAGAAGCCTTTTGCTTTTTGTATTAATAAATGCTGTTGATTAAGAAAGTCACAGTCAGCAACCAGCATTGGCTTCCAGTCACCATCTTTTTACAAATCCGGCATTCTTTACCGCGCTATTGGCAAGACCTAGACCGATGACGATAATCATTGGTCCAATGACGATTGGCGGTAAGAGTCGATTAATCCAATTCGTTCCTAAGAATTTAACAAATAATGCCACAACCACATAGAGTAGTCCGACTAACACAACCCCTGTTTGCGCAGCATCTGGTTTTCCTTCCATTTGTGCCATCGCGAATTGCATGGCCGTAATAAAAGCAAAAGAGGATCCCAAGTAAACAGGTACTTTAAACTGCGTCGCAACCATATAGATTAGTGTTCCTAATCCTGACGCAAATAAAGCAACCGATACTGGCATCCCCAATATTAACGGCACTAAAACAGTGGCACCAAACATCGCAAACACGTGCTGCAAACTCAAGAACAGCCCAGGCACGAGCTCCGGTTTTTGATCCACATCTAACAACAGATCGACTTTTGAAGTTTGTAACTCCATTTTACCCTCTTTTCCGGGCGTTTTTGTGCACACAAAAAGCCCTATGTTTTTTAAGCGTAGGGCTAGTCTAATAAACTTGTTCTTAGCCTTTCTCACCTCTCTGGATGAGTTTAAAAGCCCTTGCTAGCAGATAGTGTATCACACCTAAATTGGATTTGCTATACTTTTTTCTGTTTTTTTTAAACAAAAGTATTGTTCCCATTATCAATCCCAGTTACAATGGTAACAAGCAACCCTTAAAGTTGCCCAGTCTAACTTTATGGAGGGATCATTTATGGTCAAATCAGTAGAAACTATCACAGAATTAATCGGGAACACTCCCCTTGTGAAACTACGTCGTTTAGTTTCAGACGATTCTGCAGATGTATATGTAAAAGTCGAGTCGTTTTAACGCCGGTGGATCTGTGAAAGATCGTATCGCTTTAAATATCATCGAAACAGCTGAGAAAGATGGTAGCCTAAAACCTGGCGACACAATTATCGAAAGCAACAAGTGGAAATACAGGTGTAGGACTTTCATTAATCGGTGCTGCAAGGGGTACAAGGTCATCACAATCATGCCTGAATCCATGTCTATCGAACGCCGTCAATTAATGAAAGCATACGGTACAGAAGTCTTATTAACGCCTGCTGCTGACGGATTCGGCGCTGCCGTTGCTAAAGCAGAAGAATTAGCAGCACAACCTGGATACTTCTGGGCACGTCAATTTGACAACAAAGCAAACCCAGCTATCCACTATCAAACAACTGGGCAAGAAATCATTAAAGCCTTCGACGGAAAAACACCAGACGCTTACATCAGTGGTATCGGTACTGGTGGTACGATTACAGGTGTTGGTCGTGCGTTAAAAGAAGTAAATAAAGACGTGGAAATCATCGGGGTTGAACCTGAAGAAGCACCATTTATTTCTAAAGGCCAAAAAGGAAAACACCGCATCCAAGGAATCTCTGCTGGTTTTGAACCAAGCATTATCGACCGCGAAGTCATCGACGGATTTGAACTTGTAACAAGTGACGATGCCATCGAAACTGCGAAAAACTTAGCCGCTAAAGAAGGGATCCTTGCTGGTATTTCTTCTGGAGCTGCTGTCACTGCCGCTCTACGTGTGGCAAAAACGCTTAGGAAAAAGGCAAGTCTGTTGTGGTTCTATTACCTGATACAGGCGAACGTTACCTCTCAACAGGCATTTTCGGCGAAGCGTAATTCGTTCTAAAAACACGAACCTCAAAACTTTATTGCAATCTTTTGAATCTCTTCATAGTGATGGCAGTAGTTGTACCGGGTTGAGCCAAGGTCTCAACCCTACCAAGCTTCAAACAGGCTGTAAAACGGCCTGTAATTCAGATGGTTACACTCACTACTGTTCTCACTATAGAATTCAAAAGATTTCCATTCAGTTTTTGAGGTTCTTTTTTTGTGCGAAAATTTAGTTGAAAGGCGTTCTGAATCCAGATGTATCATGCGTGATACGTATCATGCATGATACACTCTACTCTTTTTGTATCAATTTTGATACGTATCATTTTTGATACAACTCAACTTTTCGATGTAACATTTTTGTTACGTAACATTATTGTTACACTCAAGGCAAAACAAAAAACCACCTTGGAATGATGGCACTGACCCCCGTAAATGAGAATTAAATAAAAACACCTCCAAGTTGGATTTGATACAATATTATCAAATGCTCATGGAGGTGTATTTTTTTATAGCAAAACGTGTGGCTTATTCTGTCGATACAAAAGAATAAAGCCGTAGAAATGAAATTACAGGGATATACTACAAAACAAGTGATGCAGGAGCTAAACATTAAAAAATGAAACTCAAGTAAAAACATGGTTTAGATGGTATAAAAATGGAGAAACTCATCGTTTCCACCAACAGGTGGGGAAAACAATATTCCTATAATAAAGGAATAGCTGAACTTTCAGAAATCGATCAATTAAAAATTAGAATTACAAAGAAAAAGAAGTTGAATTAGAAATATTAAAAATACAAGGAATTGGAAAGGAAGTGTCGCCTCAAGCAGTTGTAAAGTTAGTGGAAGAATTGAAATGTAAATATACAGTTCATTTAATCTGTTTTTGCCTTAATGTACCCATATCTACTTACTACCGATGGAAAAAGAAAGACTTTTCTCCAACCGTTATCGAGAAAACTATTGGTAAAATTTGTAAGAAAAACAAATTTATTTATGGGTACAGAAAGATTAAGTATTTGATTCAGAAGGAATTAAATCAGATTATTAACCATAAGGTTGTGCAGCGGATTATGCAGAAAAATGGTTGGAATTGTGCCGTGAAACCGAAAAAAGCTATCAAAATAGGTAAACCTTTCTCAATCACTGGCAATGCTCTGAATAGGGATTTTACAGCGGACAAACCTATGCAAAAGTTGACTACTGATATCACATATTTACCTTTCGGTCCTAAACGATTATATTTATCTTCCATTATGGATTTACATAATGGAGAAATCCTGCGTATACAATTGGTTCAAAAACAAGATACTAAGTTTGTATTGGATACTTTAAATCAAATTGACTTACCTAAGGATGTTCTACTACATAGTGATCAAGGCAGCGTTTATACTTCCGCTGAATACTACAATCTATGTAAAGAAAAAGGCATTATCCGCAGTATGTCCCGTAAGGGGACTCCCGCAGATAATGCGCCAATCGAAAGCTTCCATTCTTCGCTAAAGTGCGAAGCTTTCTACATAAAAAGATGAAGTAATAACTTCATCTTCTATTGTAATTCAAATTGTAGAAAAATTACATCAAATATTATAATGAAAATAGAATCAACAAAAATTGGACTACCTGTCTCCGGTTGAATACCGGAGACGGTAGCTCTAGGGTGTTTTTATTAAATTCTCACTTTTTGGGGTCAGTCCCGATATCCAAGGTGGTTTCACTCTTTAAATTCGATTAAGCTTCTTGTGTTTCAGCTTGTTTTTGTTTCCAAATTTCTTAGCAATATACGCTGTTAAGATTGGAGTTAAAAATCGCTGTTACGATTACTGAAGCTGTAATTTGAGTTGTTGCTGTTGCTTCGATTCCTTTGAATGAAGCATCCACTGCTGAAAGTGCAGCTGGTGTGGCGATAGCGCTGGCTGCTGTACTGAAATGGCAGCACCGGCAACCCCATTCCCACCTGTTAAGCGGTCTGCTGTAATGAAGCAATACCACCGATAGCTGTAGTGATAACCCCTAGTAAAAATACCAGGAAGACCACCTTCAAGGATTTGGCCAAAGCTCATGTTAGCCCCTAAACAGAAACCAACGACGATAATGATGGCTGTGATCCCGTTTGAAAGAACTTTCTTCATGTATGGGAAGGCATTTCCTAACGCAATCCCTAAAACTAGTGGCAATACAGTTCCGACTAAGTTCCAAATTGAGATGTTTGCAAGGCCGGCACTACTTAATACGGCCATTGTTACCATTGGTCCAACACTTAATGTTGTAATCCCAACGGCACCAGCATCGATTTCATCCCCGTATACATCTACAATACCCGCATACATAGCGTTATTGGCTACTGAAATGGCACCGATAACGGCAACGGCGCTAAGTCCGAGGAAGTTGTCATTGAATACTTTTGCAACCAATAACCCTAAGACTACAGATACCGCAATTTTCGCTAAAATAATCGCTGCCCCACGTCCAACGGCTTTTGGTGTGTTTTTAAGAGAAATGGTACCCCCGATAATGAAGAGGAATGCCCCAACAAGTGGTCCAGCACCTTTCACGATTGGAGTGGTAAATCCACCAATTTGTAATATTTGAGGGAAAAATGTATTAATCACACATCCAATAAACATTGGAATAATGATAGTATCCCCAGGAATTTTTAATCTTTTTTTCATACTGTTCACAATCCTTCTCTAATTTGGAATAAGACTCTAGTTAAAATCAGCCATCTAATGTGATACCGCCATCGCAGTCACCGATTTCCCCTGTAACAAAGCTTGCTAGGTCGCTTGCAAAGAAGAGAATCATTTGAGCGATTTCAGTAGGTTCTGCACGACGTCCAAGAGGGATCATGCTGATAACTTTTTGGCTCTTTTCTTTATCTTCTGATAATACTGTTGTCATATCTGTACGAGTGAACGAAGGACATACAGCGTTACATGCGATATTGTATTTACCGCCTTCTTTAGCAACGGCTTTTGTTAAACCATTTAAACCAGCTTTAGAAGAAGCGTAAGCGGCAGTACCTAAAAGTCCACCACCAAGTTTTGCAGCAACGGAAGATACGTTTACGATACGTCCACCTTTGTTTTCGATAAAGTGTGGGAAAATTGTGCTGATTGTTGAGAAGCATCCTGAAAGATTGATGCGGATAGTTCTTTCCCATTCTTCATATGTTAATTGGTCGAAAGGTTTTGCACTAATAACCCCAGCGCAGTTCACTAAGATATCTACTTTGCGTTCTGCTAAAATTTCGTTCATGCTTTTTACGATAGATTCATGATTTCCTAAATCCATGTATTTGAAGCTTGTGTGTTCTGGTCCGAACTCTTCAACTGTTTTGTTTGCTGCAGCCTCGTTAATATCTGCAATGACTACAAAACCGCCGCCGTTAACGATACCGCGCACGATTTCTTTACCAATACCATTTGCCCCACCAGTGACAATGGCAACTTTACCTGTGAAATCCATAAAATCACGTCCTTTGATTTGATATGTTCATTCTATCACTAAATAATGAAGTTTCGACTCTTTTTATGGTTAACATTTGTTAACTTTTTAACATATTTTTCGATGAACTATATGTTCCACTACACTCCCAAAAACCGCAGTATCAAAAGGTTTCTGCAAATAAAAACAGCCTACAAATAAATCGTAGACTGTTTTGTGTACCATAAAAAAATTTTTATTTTTTTAAAATTGAATATAAACATTATATGAGCAAACTTCTCTTAAATAATGGACTAAATCAATGATATTGTCCTGTAAATCACCCAGAGGGACTTCTTCTTGTTTCTTACGACCTTCATAGAAGAATGTAAAATTGAACTTTCCACCCCATTTTGATTTTTGACGAAAAACGGACGCGCTGACTGCTTCTTCTAAGTCCACTACCCTAAACTCAGTTCCATAAGAAACTAAAATTCCGTCTTTGACAAGTACGCCAAGTTTTTCATCCAAATACTCCGCATCATCCAATAAAGCGTTTCATATCATATTGGTAGTCAGGGAAAAAGCTCATCAAAACGAGCGTAATGTTGTTTGATGCGACGAACGCGAATGATTTGCCAAACCAATACAATGACAAAGAACACAATCGCTACAAGTAACATTACGATATCGACAAACCTTTCCGCACTGTTCGTAATGGTTAAAAAAATGCTTTAGGGTCCAATTTATCGAGAGTCGCCTGCACCCGAAAGTGGGCTAAGTTTGAATTTCTGTTCAAAGGCTTCCTTCATTTCCGGTGTAATATTCGTTTTGAACGCTGGATCTCCCACGTTTTCTCCTTCTCATTAACTACACGTATATTCAAGTAGAAGTCTGACGAGGCGAGTGCGTTGGTTTTTCTCAGAAAGCGCCTCTTTAAATTCTAGAATTTGTTTAATTTCAGAAGCATCTGTTCTTAAGAACGACACTCCATGATTGTGTTTTCACTAAATAATATGTTTCATCGTCTATCTCAAGAGGGCTTGGGTCAATATCTAATACTTTAATCGAAGTGGACGATGCATCAGTTTCCATTTCATAAATGACTCCCTGCTCGTATAATTCACGCCCGCTCATAAAACCATACGACGCTAAAAATCCTATCACCACCACTGTTAATCCTAACAGGACGGTAAGAATCCATATCCCCCATGTTCTTCTAAAAATCCCTTTATGCAAAACTATTCCACCTTCAATTTCTATTTCTTATCCTAGGAGTCTAAAATCTACTTTCAATCCTAAATTGTATTCTTCGTTTAAATATTCCACAAGATCTTTGAGACGTAATAATTGTCTTCTAAAGAGAATCGAATCGTATTTCTTATTTGCATATTCAAAACGCAAATGAACCCTCATGCCGCCTTTTCTTCTGTTCTCAAACACGAGATATGCCTTGCTGACTTCTGATAAGTCGACGACTGTAAAATTAATGTCGTAGCTCACAAGAATCCCTTCCATCACAATGATTTTGAGTTTTGGATCGACATATTCCGCATCATCCAATAACTGCTTCATATTGTTCGCATAATCAGGGAAGTACGCATCAAAACGTGCATACTGCGCCTTCAAGCGACGCGTTTGATAAATTTGGAACCCAATAAGTCCAAGAACGATTGCAAGCATAACAAGCGTTAATGCCGAATCTCCCCATTGATCTTTAGAAGTGGTCAACTTCAAGATTCTGGATTCATCGATTTTCGTCTTAGCATTTTCTGAATACAGCGGGCTTTCTTTATATTTCTTGTAAAAGGCGTCTTTCATCTCAGGCGTTACATTCACCTTTACATTGGACCCTTTCCCTTTACTTTTCTCTGGTGTTACACGCACACTCAAATAAAGATTAGACGCTTCGAGTGCATTCTCTGCGTTTCCGGCAGCTTTCTTTGCTTCCAAGACAGTTTTCAATTCATCAGATTTTTGCCTCGAAAAACCGCAACGCCTCGTTCATGTTTCACCAAATAATAGTGGTGTCCATTTAACACGAGCGGTTCTGGGTCGATATCCATTACTTTAATGGCGACTGATGAACCTTTATCGTTTACATAGTAAACTTCATTGGCTTTGTATAAGTCTTCCGCGCTCTGGAATGATTTGAATCCCGCACGTGCAATGATCACCATCACTACAGCCATTATCGCTACTACAACCCATATCGGTCCTGTTCTTCTTCCATACCCTTTATGCATTTTTGAACCCTACTTTCTATTAAAATCATTGATTCATCTTCTATGAACCATATACCTAATACCATTGATACCATTGATACGGTAGCGATATTTTTGGTTCTTTCTTTTTATTTAGATACTCCACCAATTGGCGAATGTTCACTGGACGATTCTTCAATTGAATGGTTACTTTCTTTATTCCCTACCAAAATCCAAAAATCGATGGAATAAGAGATACTGCTTTTTTTAACTCTTGGAGACGAACTTCAGCATTTCGTACTTCCCGCAGCTGAATCACTCTAAAAATCGTTATTATAGCAAACTAATTTATGATCCTTCACTAGTATTTTTAACTTCGGATCATGAAAATCTGCCTCCGTTAGCTAAAGACTTTCATCTGCCCTGCGTATCTCGGAAACTCTTTATCAAACACTTCGTATTGTTCCTTCAATGAAAGTACTCGTTTATAGCTAGCGTATAAGAATACTAACGCTATTAGAAAACACAAAAGAGTGTCACCACCGTCTCGAATAAACGATTTGTAAAGGATGTCAAAGTTAAATAATGGAGGAAGTCCAGCGGTATAGCATCTTCTGTCGGTAAGAGAGTCCCTTTCTGATATTGTCTGATAATGGCTTCCTTCAATACTGACGATATATGGACGGTCTTACTCCCTCTACGCCCCTTTTGTTACTTCCGGCGTCACTCGAACATTTAAATAAATATTCTCTTGTTTTAAAGGCTCCCAGTCATTTTGGATTCGCTTTTTCAAATCCAACAACTGTTGAATGTCTTTAGCCTTCGCTTGAAGTGGCGTAACTCCCTTTTTCATGTTTTACTAAAGTAATAGTCGTTTTTCCACCATATGTGAGGGACCTCTGAGTCTATATCCAATACACGAATTGCAACGGAGGTTCCCGCATCATTCAAATGATAAATATCCCCCATGCCTTATAGAGTGACTCTCCTCCCATGTATCCTTTCACGGTTCCAAAGAAAAAGAAAAAGCCCCTACATTGATATGAAAAGAGCGGTTCCCCTAGAGAGACATTCTTCTCACATACCCTTTATGCACCTTTTATTTCCTACTTTCTATTGATATTTTTCCAATCGTCCTTAATTTTAACTGGGACGAAGTAATTCACCTTTCGAACGAGACGATATCTTTGTCTTCTAGAGTCTTTCCATACGTATTTGGAACAAAGGGACGTCTTCTTGTCTTAAACGTAAACTTGATTCCATAATACACACGGCGACCTGTACTCGTACGGTATAGATGAATTTCTTTTAATTCTTTTAGCGGAATCACTGTAAAATGGCTTCCGTAAAAGATGAGTACTTCTTTTACGATCATCGCTTCGAATTTTTCATCGACATAGTCTGCTTTTTCTTTAAAATCTTTTTGTTCCCATTCGTTATTCGGGAAGAGCGCATCTAATTTCTTAAATGCGAAATAATATTTCACCGATAATCCGATGACTTGCCCTAGCATCAGGAGAACGATTGCGACCATCGCTAGTTGGAATAAGAGGATTGGATGTGTCCAAACATCGACATCTCGGTAAAAATTAAATTGTTCAAATGTTTTAAAAATCAAGCATTAGAGCTATTGCTAAGAGTGCGATGCTCCTGCAAATAACATTAAAAATACCTTTCATTCGAGAAAAATTCGTTTAATCATCTATACACCCCTCGTTTGTATTATGTATGTATTATACTAAGTTTTTTTCTTTATTTGTATAGCTTTAACGGCTGAAAAACACAAAAAGAGTGAGAAGAAATGGAATCACCCTCTTCTCACTCTCTAAAACCTTAATGATTAAGCGTCTGCCTCTTCGCGTTTTGGCTTTAATTTCATCAATTAAGCCTTGTAATTCTGCTTCGTCGAAATGATATTTCTCACCGCAGAAATGACACACAACTTCTGCACCATGGTCTTCGTCAATCAAGTGTTGTAAAGTCATCTACCCCAATCGACATCAAACCCTGCGCTGAAACGTTCACGCGTGCATCCACAATGGAATTTTCACAGGCATTTCTTCTAACTCACGAATGTTTTTCTTCGCCGAGTAATCGATTTAAAAATATCGCGTGGTTGTTCTTGTTGGTCAATTAATTTTTGAAACCATTGGAATCTCGCTAATACGACGTTCGATTTCTGAAATCGTCGCTTCGCTCGCCCCTGGTAATAATTGAATCATGAAACCACCTGCTGCACGAACCGTTTCATCTGGATTCACAAGAACCGATACCCCAACAGCTCCATTAATTTGTTCAGAGACTGCTAAGTAATACGTGAAGTCCATTCCGAGTTCCCCGTCCACGATTGGTACTTGACCAGAGAATGGTTCTCTCATATTTAAGTCTTTGATGACGGTAATCGTTCCGTTTGTCCCAACGACACCACGGACATCTAATTTTCCTTTGTCGTTTAACTCCAGGCTCACATGAGGATTCGTGATATAACCACGCATTTCCCCACGACCATTTGCATCGGCCATGATTTTTCCACCAGGGCCATCCCCGTTCACTTGAACCGTAATGCGTTCGTCGCCTTTTAAGCTACTTGCTAATAATTGTGTTCCGATGATTGTACGACCAAGCGCTGCTGTTGCAGAACTCCAAGTGTCGTGTCTGCGTTGCGCTTCTGCGATTGCGTCTGTGGCAACCATAGCAACGGCTTTGACCTCATCATTGAACGCTAATACTTTTAATAATGAATCTGCCATTTTGTCTCTCCTTTTTAAAGGAAAAGAGCTGTGACAACAGCCTCAGCTCTCCTATCCCTTTGTGTTATTCGTTTTTCTGTTGGTCCTTCAAAGTTCGCTTGGAGCCTCAGTAACATCTGCTACTTCGACTTCTTCATGTTCTTCTGGAACCTCTTTGCCTTCTGCTTGTTCCGCATCGCGTTTTGCTAAGGCTTTTTTTCGTTTCTTCAAAACTTGCCGCTTCTGTTTCACTTGGATATTCATCTTCCGCGATTGGAGCTGGCATTTCACCTGTTTCGAAAAAGTGATTTAATTGTACGTTCGTCTAATGTTTCTAATTCTAGAAGTTTTTGAGCAATTAATTCTAATTGGTCTTTATGTTCTTCAAGAATTTGAAGTGCTTTTTCATGCGCTTCTTTCATGATACGACGTACTGCATTGTCGATTTCAAAACGCCACTTGATCTGAGTAACCTTTTGTTTGACCATAGTCACGTCCGATAAATACTTGATGATTTCCTTCGTATTGAACAGTTCCTAATTCGTCCACCATTCCGTACTCTGTAATCATGCTACGAACGATAGCTGTTGCTTGTTCAAAGTCGTTAGATGCTCCTGTTGTCTTCACGCCGAAAGATAAATTCTTCAGCAGCACGACCACCAAGAGTCCAACTACTTGTTCGAACAATTCTTCTTTTTGTCATTAGAAACGATCTTCTTTTGGAAGCATAATCGCATATCCGCCAGCGCGTCCACGAGGGACAATCGTTACTTTATGAACTACACGCGCATCGCTTAAGACCATACCAACGATTGTATGACCCTGCTTCGTGGTAAGCCACCATTTCGCGTTCTTTCTTGCTGATGGCACGGTCTCTCTTAGCCGGACCAGCAATCACACGGTCATGTGCTTCATCCACGTCTAATGCGTCGATAGCATTTTTTTATCACGACGAGCCGCTACTAAAGCTGCTTCGTTTAATAAGTTTTCAAGTTCAGCCCCAGAGAATCCTGGAGTTTGTTGCGCAATTACTTTTAAGTCCACATCTTTTGCAAGTTTCTTGTTGCGTGCGTGTACTTTTCAGAATCGCTTCACGGCCTTTCACGTCTGGACGACCTACTAAGATTTGACGGTCAAAACGTCCTGGACGAAGTAAGGCTGGGTCTAATACGTCTGAACGGTTTGTTGCGGCAATCACGATGATTCCCTCTGTTCCTTCGAACCCGTCCATTTCAACTAGTAATTGGTTTAATGTTTGTTCACGTTCGTCGTGTCCGCCGCCCATTCCGGCACCACGTTGACGACCAACGGCATCGATTTCATCGATAAAGATAATTGCTGGAGCATTTTTCTTCGCGTTTTCGAATAAGTCACGAACACGGCTTGCCCCAACCCCTACGAACATTTCTACGAATTCAGAACCTGAAATCGAGAAGAATGGTACGTTTGCTTCACCGGCAACGGCTTTGGCAAGAAGGGTTTTACCTGTCCCTGGAGGGCCCTCAAGAAGTACCCCTGCAGGAATACGAGCACCAAGCGCTGTAAATTTACGTGGGTCTTTTAAGAATTCCACTACTTCCACAAGCTCTTGTTTTTCTTCTTCGGCACCGGCTACATCAGAGAAGCGCACTTTCACGTTTTGTTTCTTCTGATTTGTCGCACGGCTCTTACCGAAGTTCATCGGATTGTTACGTCCACCTTGACCACCTTGGCTCATAAACATTGTATAGAGTAAGAACCCTAATACCCCAAGTGGTAATACGACTTGTAATAATACGAAATCCATACGCCTGTTGAACTTTCTGGTAAAGTTTCAACTTTTGTATTTTTAGATTGAGCCGCTTCATTGATTTCTTTAATCGTTGAGTCGTTTGGTAAGACTGTTGTTTTGAAGTTTGTGCTCTTTGTTGTACGGTTATCAAAAATAGATAAGCCATTTTTGATTTTTAGCTTCTTGGGTCGTTTGCTCTTTCGGATTTGTATATTCCCCAGTAATGGTATATACAGAATTCGAATATTGCATCTTGAGATCTTTGATTTCACCACTTTTCAGACTTTGCATAAATTCTGTGTATGAAATATCTGCTGTAGGACCTTTTTGATCCCCATTAAACATTCCAACAAAAATGACAATGGCACCGAAAATCAAGATATACAGTAAGCTAGATCTTAATATTGATCGATTGTTATTATTATTCATTTTGCCTCCCCATCTTCTTATAAAAGAAGAACGATAGTATTTTCACTACCGTTCCATCATAACATATTTGACTTTTTATTGACGAATAGTTTTAACTCTTTCTTAATCTTCATAGAATTCAGGTTTTTAAAAACACCGATACATGGTAAGTTACGGTAGAATTGTTTGAAGTCTAATCCGTATCCTACAACGAATTTATTTGGTACTTGAACACCAACATAATCTGCTTCGATGGCTTCTTCACGACGTTCTGGTTTATCTAATAAAGTCACCACTTTTTACACTTGCTGCTTGGCGGTGTTTTAATAATTCAACCACGTGTTTTTAAAGTACGGCCTGTATCGATAATATCTTCAACGATAATCACGTGACGATCTTTAACGCTTTGACCCTAAGTCTTTTTAAGATACGTACTTCGCCGCTTGATTCGAATTCATTTCCATAACTAGATACATCCATGAAATCAATTTCTAAGTTGCAGTCCATTGCGCGGACTAAATCTGCCATAAAGAAAAATAGCACCCTTAAGAATACAAATGACTAACGGATCTTTACCGCGGTAATCTTCCGCTAACGTAGCACCTAATTTCTTGATTGTTTCTTGTAACTGTTCTTCTGATACTAAAATTTCTGACATATCATTTTTTAACATGTGTGCACCTCGTTTTGTTTTCGTAAGATAGAATCATTTTTACCAGTTTCCTCTTCAAAGAACAACGGTTTGAGCATAGCGATAGCCCAAAATTGCACGAATTTTTTTCGAGGCATCTTCTAACACCCAAATTTCCTTGCGTTCTTCGAGTGGAATCTTCGAATTGATAAACCATCTTGAGAGTTTTTTTGATGCTTTGGTTTCACTGGCATCTAGTGCAATCTTGTCTCCTGGTTTTGCATGACGAATCGTGAGTGGGAAGTCCTTTGGATAGACAGGAATAGTAAACTCGGAAGCCGTCTTTCCTGTAGTGAGCAAGATTTGCTCATCTTCGTTTGGACGAATTAAAGGTATCTTCCGGTTTTTCCAATACATATTCGATATTTGGAACGACTTTTTTTGACGTCCCTTTTCAAATGAACATTCCTCATAACGTTTCTTGAACTTCCATCCATTTGGGAGGTCCAGCGTGAGTTGTGCCTTGTCGGAACCAACCTTTTTCTAAGATTTGCTCCATTTGCACTACCGAAATCGTCGTATCCATTTGCATGAGCACTTGTTGTAAGAGCAATCGTTGCATTTCGATTGGCTCTTTGAGGAAGGCTTCGCGGTGGAATGTGACTTTCTTCTTTCCTCTTTTGGAAGAGCTGTTCTTGTTTTTTTCTTCTAGGATCGGGCATCAAGCACGCCACAGCATCCGCAATCATTTGCGCACTCTTTTTGGAAGTGGCTTCCGGCATTTGGATTTTTCCTCTTTTTAAAAACGGAATGACATGATGACGATATCTGTTTCTTGTATAGTCATCGGATTCATTCGATTCATCTTCTAAATAAGGGAACGTCATATTTCTTAGCCTCTTGATAGAGTTCTTTTTTTCTCATAAGATAAGAACGGGCGTAAAAATGTCAACTCTTTTTACGAAAACGTTTTTTTCCTTCATTCCAGAAAGACCTTCCAGCGTACTTCCACGCGACCATTTCATCAAAACAGTCTCCATTTGGTCATCTTGGTGATGCGCCAATACTAAATAGTCCGCCTCATGCTTTTTTTCGTCACTGCGCGGAAGAAATCATATCTAAAAATCACGTAACGATTTTCTCAGAAGTCGTCTCTCCCTCTGCTTTCGTGCCAATGCTTTGTCTCGATTGGAATTTGATGAAGCTTACAATAACGATGAACGAGTTGCTCCTCATCCTCGGCTTGTGCTCTTAGTCCATAGTTGACATGGGCCACTACGAGTCGATCTTTTGCATCGTCTCCAAAAAGAGTGATCATCGCATTCAAAAGAACCATCGAATCGACGCCTCCGGATACGGCAAGCACATATTTTTTCTCAGTATAGTTTTTCTACATTTCTTCTAAAAAAACGCTGTTAGTTGATGTTGCATTGGCCTCTCCTTTCTGTCAAAAAAATCTCCTCCAGTTTTCACCAGAAGAGATTGATGGTTTCATTATGAACGGCGACCGCCACGGCCCCCACGTTTCCCTTCAGTGTTACGTTTCAATGAAGTTAAACGGTCTTCAGAGTCTTTCAAGAAGGAACTCATTAGAGAATCGAAATCTGTTGCTTTTGCTTGCGAAGGAGATTTCTTTTTCGTATGGAGCTGAAGTTCTGCTAGCAGTGCGATTTTTTTCTTAAAGTCTTGAGAATCATTACGTGGTGTAAAAGGTTTCTTTGCACGTGGTTTGTCCGCTGAATCTTCTTTTGGTTTATCAACGGCACGACGAATTGAAAGGCTAATTTTGCCATCATCCGCAATCGTCATGACTTTCACTTTAACCTCGTCTCCAACTTTTTAAAACTTCTTTTGATATCTTGAATGTATGAATCAGACACCTCGCTAATGTGAACAAGACCTGTCTTACGATCTCCTAAATCCACAAAAAAACTCCAAAATTTGTAATTCCAGTAACTTTACCAGGGATTACGTTTCCTACTTCGATTGACATATAAAAAGCGTTCCTCCTTCATTATTCCCTTTTTCGATACACGCTTGACGTATCAAAAAGATTCATTGCCCTAACGGTTTTGAGTCGTCACCTTAACAACAGTTTCCCCTTGTTCGACTTCTTCTTTTGCTTGTTGTGCTTTTATGCTCTGCAGTGTCATTTGGCGTGCTGAAGATGATTTCTCCAGTTTTGCTTAAATAATATTCACTACGTGCTAACTTCGCGATATATTCATCGCTTTGAAGAAGTTCCACTTGCTGTGTTAACGATTCTTTTTGCTTTTTCAGCAACTTCTTTTTCAGCCTTTGCTTGTTCAATTTTTGATCTAATTGACTCGCTTGGCTAAATTGGTTCTCAATCCCGACAATCATTGATCCCCGAAATGGCAATCACACCGACTAAAAATGAGCTTTAGTCCATAGTGAGTGACTCTTGAAAACAGGGAGTAGAAGGTTTTTCTGATTTTAACTTGTTGTTCATTGAAATTACATTTCGAATTTCTTTGTTGTGTTTCTTTCGTCACCTTAATTGTCTCCTTTTTTACTTATACAAACTGAGTATAACAAGAATGACGCTCATCGTCCATGGTTACACTAAGATTTTTTTATAAATTTTTGTAAACTTGCTTTGAAATTAAAAATGATTCCCGCGTTTCCTAACGGATATCTTTATAATAACAAATGTTGCACCGGTTCGAGCCTTCGTCTCTCACCTTCGAAAGCTCAAACGCGGAGTAAGGGCTGTAAGCCCTACTCCGCGTAATTCACATTCGATGCGTATCACATTACGTGATTATAGAATCCGTTGTCTGCGGAATCATTACGCATTTTATAAATTTTATATTTTTGGTGTTACCATGAACAACCACGAAAAAGTGACGTTTCCTGGTTATCTTCTAGTTAACATCTTCGGTACGGAGTTTCACGCGTTTAATGACCACTTGATTTTCCGTTTCGCGAATGTAGTTTTTCAAGTTTTCGATAATGATTTCTTCGTCATTATGAATGCGAATCACGAGCTCGTATTTTTCGCCATCGAGTTCGCGCGCTTCGACTTGAATCGATTGATAGTCTTCGAAGTGGCAGTAATTATAAATCGACTGCACAATTGTTGGGTCTGGAATTTCACAGTAAATATTTACTTGACGTTGTTTCCCTTGCAAGATTGGTTGATAAGCCAATTTTTGGACGATGACAATAATCGCTGCACAAAGGGAACCGAAGAACCAGAATCCTCCGCCAATCGCAAGTCCAATCCCGGCTGTGGCCCAAATCCCTGAAGCGGTGGTCAGTCCACTCACGCGTTTTTCACGCATGAAGATGATCCCCCCACCGATAAAGCTGATACCGCTGACTACTTGAGCAGCCACACGCGCTGTATCGTAATGCGGTGTATCAATGAAAGGCTTCTTTTGAAATAATCATCATTAAGCAAGAAGTGAGCGCCACAATCATGTGGGTTTTAACCCCTGCTTGTTTATTTCTGGAGGTACGTTCGTAACCGATGGCAAGTCCACAAATACATGAAATTAAAATCGCCAAAAAGTGACGTAATTCCATCATTGCATTAAATGGTTGAAAAATTAATTGCATTTAAATCCACGGTTTTCCCTCCTTATTTCTTTTTAAAAAAAGTACTATTTATATTACTCTTTTTTTATTTTTTTGTCAACAGAAAACGCATTCAAAACAAATAGATTTCTACATTAAAAAGAATACGACAAACTTGCCGTATTCTCCCATTCATTATAATTCTAAAGGCTCTTCTTTAATCAGCTTCTCTTCAAGAATCGTGAACATTTCCTTAGCGTCTTCTTTTTCTCGTTGAATCTAGCAATGCTTCAACTTGTACTAAGACATGTTTGTTCCCGAATTGAATCGCGATTTTATCTCCGACTTTGACGTCTGTTGAAGATTTCGCCACTTTATCATTGATAAACACACGTCCCTTGTCGGCTACTTCTTTAGCAACCGTACGGCGTTTGATTAATCGTGATACTTTTTAAAAATTTATCGAGTCTCATCATTTTTCCTCTTTTCTACTAAATTTACGTAATAAAGTCTTTCCTTTTTGGAATTAGTACCCATTCGCGTTTGGTGAATAAATTCCATTTCATCGTTCCTGCCAGGAAAAATCGCAACTCCTATAAAGGCAAAGACGATTGAAAAGACAAAGGCCATCGTTCTTGAATCTTGCATCCCCTGCAAAATGCCATGCTCCGTATGATAATACCGAAACAATGACCGTCATGCCAAGTGCAATGCCTGTCAGTAACTGCATAAAATTCCCATCACGTAAGACACTTGTCATAATCTCTTTTGCAAAAAGCCATCATCACACCCATCATTACGAAAAGGCCCAAAGCTGTCGCAAGGCTGGCTCCAAGCGTTCCAAACATCGCAACGAATAAGTAGTTCGTACTTGCCTTCACTACGAGCCCAGCTGTGAGTGCCAGTAGCGTTTTTGGGATATTGATGCTGACTTTGGAAAAATACCGTGCAGCGACATAATCACAGATGCAAAGAAAAATACTTGTGACATAGACAAGGAGCACTGCCTGCCCCTTTGGCATCTCCAAAGAGGGCGGTATTTAACCATGGCAAGATCGCAATCATCCCCATCGTTGCGACTACCGAGAAGGTCATCGTCATTCGAAGAAGTGACGCTGATAGTCTCTTAAACTCTAAGTCATGTCCTTTCTTAAAGGCACGCGACAACATCGGCATATAGCTGGATGAAAAATCCAACTCCGACGACCATTCCCTAATTGCACAAGCGGCTGTCCTCGGTCGTAAATCCCCTTGAGGTCTTTTTGCGACTTCCGGAAGCATTCCTTGGTCTGTTAACACATTATACACAGAGAATGAATCCACCAATTGGAACAAGACTAAAATCGAACTGAGGAGACAAATAGTTCCTCCTTCAAAGGCAAAGCGTTTAAAGAGATGCCCAAATGTCGGCACTTCCATTTCTACTGGCGTAATCGTCAAGCCGTCGAGCGGATCTTTTCGTTTCTTTCAATACATAATACAGCATCACGAGAATCGCAAACACGGCCGCAATCGTCGCACTCGACATCGCCCATGTGCCCATCGTGTAGTAGTCTGAAATGGCGCTACCAAACAGACTCGCCACAAAGAGAATCACCGCGACACGAACGACCTGCTCCACCACTTGTGAGATGGCAGTCGGCATCATTCTAAAGCTTCCTTGGAAATAACCCCTTGTGATGACCAGAAACGGCATCAATAGAAACATCCACGATACGCTTTGGACGACTGGCAAAGAGTTCAACGTCTCCCATCCAGTGCGCAATCATTCCCGCTCCCAAATGGAGGAAGGCAAAAAATCCCCACTCCAACAGGCTCGCGATAACGAATAGCTGCTTCAATAATTTCTTTTAAATGTGTCGACTCCAAGTATTCCGCGACTACATTGGACACGAATACTGGAAATCCCGTTAATGCAAAGGTCATGCCGATTCCATAAATAGGATACACCTGTTGGTATACATAAAAACCCGGTGTTGCCCACCATATTTTTGGAAAGGAACTCGGTACACCGCGCTTAAAAATCTTTGCGATAAACGCGGCAATCGAGAGCGCAATCGCCCCTTGCATCATCCCTTTACTATTTATCTTCTTCATGTTTTTTTCCTCATCGCGGGCTAAAATTTCCCCGCATGTTTTTACAAACAGTTTAACTTGCTCGAGCCATAAGTCAACAGGCTTTTGCGTGATATTTAATAAAAATCTGAAGACTTTCGCCCTTGTTGGCCACTTGCGCTGGTAATTTCACTGGACCAAGCGCTTCAAAGACAGGGCACCCCTTGCAGGCGAGTCGCACTTGGCGGTGCAATCGTAATCGTCACCGAATTATCTTTTACGTTTAATCGATACGACGTCAATCTCGTTGGCGTAATGCTTAATCAGTCCAACTTCTGCTAATGCGCTGACTTCATCTGGGAAGTCACCCGAAGCGGTCGATAAAGTCATCGAGCAATTCTTCATAAGCTTCACGCTATCAATCGAGCGAATGCGTTTATACATCTCGATTTTTTTGACGTTCGTCTTGAATATAGCTTGCTGGAATATACGCATCAATTTGTCAAAGTCGATTTCGACGGTTTCTTCGTCCGACTTCACTTCTTTTCCCTTGTTTCTTCAACACGGCTTCACTTAATAATTGAGAATATAAATCGAATCCGACCGAATCGATAAATCCGTGCTGTTGTTTTCCAAGCAAATTCCCTGCCCCACGAATCGAGAGTCACGCATAGCAATCTTGAATCCAGAGCCGAGTTCTGTAAAGTCGCGCATCGCTTGCAGACGCTTCTCGCTGACTTCGGTTAAGACTTTATCTGGGTTGATACATGAGGGTACGCATAGGCAATACGGTTTGTACGCCCAACACGTCCACGCAATTGATACAACTGCGAAAGCCCCATATGATCGGCATTTTTCAATAAAGAGGGTATTAACGTTTGGAATATCCACTCCGGTTTCGATAATCGTGGTCGTCACTAACACATCGTATTCCCCTTCGATAAATTGGTAGAGAATATTTTCTAGCGTCGTCTCACTCATTTGACCATGAATCACACCGACACGACATCCTGGGACAAGAGCTCTCAGTTCATCGGCCTTCTTCTCAATAGTTTCGACACGATTATATAAATAGAAGACTTGTCCGCCACGAGCCATTTCACGTTCGATGCCGTCACGAATCGTCATCGGGTTTTTGTTCCATCACGAAAGTTTGAACCGGATAACGGTTTTGCTGGTGGTGTCTCGATAACGGATAAATCACGCACCCCAAGCATGGACATATGCAGCGTTCTTGGAATTGGCGTTGCCGTGAGCGTCAATACATCCACTTGCGATTTCAATTGTTTCAAACGTTCCTTATGCTTCACTCCAAAGCGTTGTTCTTCGTCGACAATGAGAAGTCCTAAATCTAAAAACTGCACGTCTTTTGAAAGCAGACGGTGAGTCCCAATGACGATATCGACTGCTCCCTTTACGAAGCTTCTCAATCGTTTCTTCTTGTTCTTTTTACTACGGAAACGACTTAATAATCCGATGGTAAATGGATAATCCGAAAAGCGTTGTACGAAATTTTCGTAATGTTGCTCGGCAAGAATCGTTGTTGGTACCAAAACGGCCGCTTGTTTTCCATCCATGACCGCCTTGAAGACTGCACGCATGGCTACTTCCGTCTTCCCGTATCCAACGTCTCCGACAAGCAGACGGTCCATCGGTTTATCCTTTTGCATGTCTTCCTTAATTTCCGCACACACTTCGCAATTGGTCTTGCGTTTCCGTGTATCGGGAAAGGCTTGTTCGAATTCTTGTTGTTCCACCGTATCGCGGCTAAACGCATATCCCTTTTCTCGGCGTCACGTTTGGCATAGAGTTCGATGAGTTCATCGGCGATATCTTCAATCTTGGCTGTTACTTTTACGTTTCGTCTTCGCCCATTCCGTACCGCCCAATTTATTGAGTTTTTGGAACTTTTGGCATCCGACGACACATATTTTTTTGAACGAGCTTAATTTGAGAAACCGGAACGAATAGATTTCCGCCATCTTGATAGTGAATCGACATGTAGTCTTGGTGGATACCACCAATTTCGAGCGTCTCCATCCCTTGGTACACACCGACCCCATGATTCACATGAACCACATAATCCCCAACGGCTAACTCAGTATAGCTCTTCAAACGTTCCACGTTCGAGATTTTTTTGATTTCGTGGTGCACGTTTTCGTGAGTTTATTGAATAATTCGCGTTCCGTTAAGACGAGCAAATTTATCTTCTGGCAGTTCAAAACCATTATGCATCTTGCCGACCATGATTTGAAGTTGCCCTTCTAGTACTGGCCCTCGTTTGAAATCACACTTTGATGTCAAAAATCCGCAAAGGTTTGTTCGACCTTTTGCGCGCGTTTAGCATCATCGACTAAGACGATAACTGTTGCGCCTTGTTTCTTCCAGCGGTCTGCTTCGACTTTCACCATCGGCATTTGCGAGAAGAACTGTGTCATCGTGCGTGTCGTAATCGGATGAATCGCATCGAGCGCGAGTCTTCCAAGCCCTTTTTGAAAAATGGCTAAATACGTTCTCGAGAGCGGACTTTCTTTTAACACTTTTCGTCCATCTTGAACAAGCGACAATCCAGAAGCAATCGCACCCTGTTTCGATATGGTGCGTCTTCCAATAGCCTGCCTCTTCTTCTAAGGTTTTGCTTTTTCGATAAAAACGAGCGTAGTCATCAATAATGAGGTACGCATCTTTAGAAACATAATCTAATAAAGCTAGTCTTCTCTGGATAAATACATTCCAAGAAGTACGTTAAGTTCGATGGGGATTTCCCCATTTTCTAATTGTGCATCGATAGCTTGTTGAATATTTTTAGACTTGATCTTTTTCGCTCTGGACTTTGAGCCGCCTTCACGTCCTTTTTCATAGAGCGCATGAATCTTTGGTTTGTGCCTTCCATACTGCTTCCTTTTGAAGTGGCAAGTCTGTTGCTGGTAAAATGCGCACTTCTTGAATCACATCCATCGAACGTTGTGTTTCCGCATTAAACGTACGAATCGAATCCACTTCCGTATCAAAGAAAGTCCAGACGTAGTGGATACTCTTGGTCTAATGGATAAATATCGACAATACTTCCACGAAGCGCAAATTCACCAGGAGTCGCGACCATATTTTCACGGCGATATCCTAATTCCACTAACTGCTCTACAAAGGCATCCATCGATTCGATTTCAGACCCCATCGACAGTTCAATCGAGCTCTTCTTCCATACCGCTACTGGCACTAAGAGCTTTTGAATCCCTGAGAGTGGCACGATTACGATCCCTTTTTCTCCACGACTTAAGAAATCAAGCGTGCGAATGCGTTGGCTCACCACATCCGGTGACACTACTGAGAAATCCGCCGCAAGTGACTCTTCTACCGGGAAGAGGTGGACAACCTCATCGTCATACCACTCTGATAACTCTTCGTAGGTTTGCGTTGCTTGTAAGAGCGTTGGCGTCACAATCACTAATTGCTTGTCCAATTTCTCAAACGCGCATGACTCGGCCAAATGCTTTACAGATCCACTGAGACCTAGCACGAGTTGACTCTCATGTAGATCAAGAGTATCGAACCACTCTTTAAATCCTTTCAGTTTACTAATGGTTTGGTGCAATAATTGCATAATGTTCTCCTTTTTCCAACGACAAAAAGAGACCGCAAAAAAATTTGCAGCATCTCTTTTCCTCTATTTGTTAATTAAATTGATTCATTGTTTTGACGAAATCGCTCGTTTCAATCCACGAACGAATCGCATCGACACTCTTTTGCACGGCAAAAATAATGTCCTCTTCTTCCTCTTTTTCAAAACGGTTGAGCACATGTCCTACGACCGTACGCCCATCTTTTGGACGACCAACCCCCACTTTTATACGGTTAAACTCGCTCGTCCCCAGGCACGAAATAATACTCTTGATTCCGTTATGTCCTCCGGCACTGCCTTTTTGACGAAGACGAATCTTTCCAACCGGCAGATCCATATCATCATAAACAACCAGCAAGTCTTCGATTCCAATTTTAAAATAATTCATCAGCGGACGAATCGCTTCCCCGATAAGTTCATAAACGTCAATGGCTTCATGAAGATGACTTTCTCGCCACCGATTTGTACCTGCGCAAAATACTGCATCGAAGAGTGCCTTATCAAAAATCAAACTTCTCTTGATAGGCCACTTCATCCATTGTCATGAATCCGACATTATGTCTTGTCCCTTTATACTTTGCTCCAGGATTCCCTAGACCAACGACTAATTTCATACTTTCACCTATTCTTTTTTCTTCTATTTTGCTATTATACCATACCCCTACACTGTCCCGTTATTAATTCACTTTTTCACGAAATTGTGTTTTTATGTATTATTTGTCATAAAAGAGCCTTTTTGAAAATCAATTTTCAAAAAAATCGTGCTATACTTATTTATGGATATTCCATCACTAATTTTTTTAGGAGGTATGAATATGGAAAAAAATCTCAAAAACATGGTAATAAAGTAATTTTTAGTCGGTGACGGTGCCGTTGGTTCTAGTTATGCATACGCACTTGTATTACAAGGGATTGCAGAAGAACTAGGAATTATCGACATCAATTTCGAGAAAACAGAAGGCGATGCGTTAGACTTATCACATGCCTTAGCTTTCAATGCCCCTAAAAAGATTTATGCAGCGAAATACGAAGACTGCCACGACGCAGATATCGTATGTATCACAGCAGGGCGCTCCTCAAAAACCAGGCGAAACTCGCTTGGACTTAGTTTCTAAAAAAACTTTAAAAAAATCTTGAAAAACATCGTAGACTCTATTATGGCGAGCGGATTCAACGGAATCTTCCTAATGGCGACTAACCCAGTAGATATCTTAACTTACGCAACTTGGAAATTCTCAGGACTTCCAAAAAGAACGCGTTATCGGATCTGGTACTTCTTTAGATAGTGCTCGTTTCCGTCAAACAATCGCTGAATTAGTCGGCGTTGACGCTCGTAACGTTCACGGATATATCATGGGTGAACACGGGGATACTGAATTCCCAGTTTGGTCACATACAAACGTCGGCGGTTTACAAATCTATGAATGGGTTCGTCAAAAATCCACACGTAGATGAAGAAAAAATTAGTCGAAGTATTCTTCCAAGTACGTGACGCGGCTTATGAAATTATCGCTAAAAAAGGTGCGACTTACTACGGTATTGGTGCTACTCTAGCGCGTATTACAAAAAGCTATCTTAAACAACGAACAAGCCATCTTCCCATTATCGGTATACCTTGAAGGTCAATACGGACAAAGATGATATTTATCATCGGAGCTCCAGCCGTTATCGGACGTGAAGGAATTCGTCAAATCATCGAAATTCCCTCTAGCAGACTCTGAACAAGAAAAATGGACTTATCTGCGAAAAACATTGAAATCAATCTTACACGATGCTTTCGAAAAAAATTAGAAGCAGAAAACAACTAATGAAATCAAAAAACACCGGACCAAGAAAAATTTCTTGATCCGGTGTTTTCTTGTTCTTAAAAATAACGCAAATAGCGGTACAAGTAGTATCGGCATAAAAATGGCTGGCAAGAAGTTTAATACTTTTAATCTTCGTAATCCCTAGTAAGTTCATCGCTAACCCAACTAAAAGAACCGATCCAACCGCGGACATCGATACGGTTACCACATCATTCAAATGAGGGAGCCACTAGTTGAGATAATCCCACTAAAAATTAACTCATATGCAATTACCGCCACTGCTGAAAGTCCAACTCAATCCCTTCCGTTGCCGCAAGAAAGATAGAAGTAATCCCATCTAATACGGACTTCGTTTGAAGCAGCGTTGTATCTCCAGTAATTCCTAACTGGATAGACCCCATTGTGGCAAGTGCCCCCCACGCAGAAAATCATCACTGCTGCAACGAACCCTTCACCGATATTTAAATTATTTTCTTTTGCCTTTTGACGCCTTCTCTGAAGCCAGTCTGAGAACTTACGTACTCGCTCCTCCATTTGAAGCCTTCTCCGACAACGCCCCCACATACAAGCGATAAAATCATAATCAAAGCTATTCGGGATTTGAATCGCGCCTTTAATTCCGACCAGGAATACACATAGCGCTAACCCTTGCATGATATGTTGCGCGAAACGCTCTGAAATAATGTGTCGTAAAAACACACCCACAAGCGCTCCGATGGCAATTGCTGTTCCATTTATTAATATAATCACTCGAAAAACTCCTTCATTTAAACTGTCACGTGAAGGAATTTCTCTCCTTACACTATTCCACAAAACAAACTTTTGCGGATCTTCAAAAGGACTTGCTCCGTCCTCTTCTGTTTCGTGTTTTCGCTCTAAGAAGTACACTTCTTCAATCACCACTTCGGTCACATACACCTCTTGATGATTCTTGTTAGTGTAGCGACGGGTGTTGAGTCGCCCTTCCACGCCAATACGGTCCCCCTTTTTGACAAACTTACCGATACGTTCCGCAATTTTGCCCCAGGCGACCACTTGGATAAAGTGTGAATGATACGAATCATCGCTATTGCGGTATACATTTTGCACCGCAATCGTATTATTAAACACACTCTTTCCGGAAGGTTGAAGCTGTTGCACCTCTACCTCTTTGACAACACGACCAATTAAAGATACTAAGTTCATAAGACGAACCTCCTATAGTTTTTTTCTATAGTAAGCTACGTCCAGATGCTTCTAATTGGCTTTTCCTTCTTCTCTTAATTTTTTTGAGAAAATTCGAAATCTTACGCAGTCTGTGGTTTACCCCTGATTTTTGAGATAGGCCCAGAAGGTAACATCTCGCCCAATTCTTTCAAACTAATTTCTGGATTCTCTAAACGGATTTTTGGCAATATCCGATAATTTATCTGGCAAGGCATCCAGCCCTACCGTATCTTCGATATATTGAATCTCTTCGATTTGACGAGTGGCTGCGTTCACCACTTTATTAATATTAGCATTCTCGCAGTTTACTAAACGATTCGCCGTATTTTCGCATATCGCGAATGATTCGGATATCTTCAAAATGCAACATCGCTTTAGACGCATGAATCACGGCAAGGAAGTCAGCGATTTTCTCAGCTTCTTTCAAATACGTGATATACCCCTTACGACGCTCAATCGTTCTCGCATTCAACCCAAACGCATTCATCATCTGACAAATATCGTCGTTATGCTCTTCGTAAATCGAATAAATCTCTAAGTGATAACGGCTCGTTTTCGGATCATTAATCGAACCACCAGCCAGAAACGCCCCACGAAGGTAGGCACGCATCTTCTCTTCGTCTTCACGAACATTTTCCGGAACGCGCATATTAAATAAGCCGCTCGACTTGATATTCAAGTCTTCCAGAATCTCTTCCGTTCCGTGTTTTAAACGTACGATATACACATTGTTCTTCTTCAGTTTCATCTTACGGCGAACCAAGAGTTCACTTTCCACTTGATAATACTTCTTCAAGAGCACATAAATACGTCTAGCAATCGTAGCATTTTCTGTTTGGATATTTAAAATCAATTGACGATTCAAAATCCCAACCGCCCCATTCATTCGAATGAGTGCCGCTAGTTCATATTTTGAATAGTCATATTGCACTTCTAGTTGCGTTAGTTCTTGTTTTGTTTCTGCAGCAAATGATAGTAAGGGACACAGGCCTCCTCCTTTCTCTTCTAGTCATGTTGAAGGAGCCAAGAGGAGTCTTGGCTCCTATTTCGTCGTTATTATTCAATTCGTGCACTTTGTAGGGAGACGGAATAATTCGTCGATGACTTTTTCACCATCATGGTATACGCCCTTTTTCGCGTAATTTAATAGAGTCAGACGACACTACTCGGCATCCCTCGTCGCGCAATCCTTGGAAGTCGTACTTCACTTGGTAAAGATACTCTTCGTTCTTTTGTTGGTTTTAAGTACTCTTCTGGCACTGCCTCTGTATTCACGAGAACAGTGTCGATAAATTTAGTTCCTAAATGGTCATGCAACACGCGTACGATGATCTGCATCGGTAAAGTGTTCCGTTTCACCACGTTGCGTCATGATGTTACAAATGTACACCACTTCCGCTTTCGTTTCGCAAACGGCTTGACCGATATCGCTAATCATTAAGTTTGGCAAGATACTAGTATAAAGACTACCAGGGTCCTAGTACAACCATATCGGCTTCCATAATCGCATTGATGACTTCACGTGCCGCCATTGGAGTTCGGCTTTCATCGAGCTTACGATTTCTCGTCGTAGCAATGCACGGAAACTCGTTTAATCTTCTTGCGATATTTAACAAGTTCCGCTTCCCCGTCCACAATCGTTCCATCTTGGAATTCAGCACGGGTAATAATGGCTCTTCAGCGGCAGGATACATGTCCTTCCACCGCCATCATACGGCTTAGGAGACGAATCGCATCGAAAATATTTCCACGCATCTCTGTTAAGGCCGCGATAATTAAGTTCCCAATCGCATGTCCGGCGAAGAATTGATCGTCGGAATTGAAACGATATTGGAAAATTTCTTTTTGTAAAGCGTTCATCGGAGAAAGAGCAATCATACAGTTTCGAATATCTCCTGGTGGCACAACGTTCATATAATCTCGAGATGATTCCTGAACTTCCACCATCATCGGCAACCGTTACAATCGCAGTCACATCCGCATCTCTCTTACGAAGATTTCTCAAGAGAACTGGGAGCCCTGTTCCTCCACCAATAACGGTGATTTTAGGACCTTTCTTTCTCGGAGGATTTGGTGTTACCTCGAACATCATGAGCGTCCATTCCCTTCTTTACGACGGTCTTTGTCACGATGAGAGATTTTCACGTTATAAGAGTCTGATAATAATTCGCGCCCGATACGTTCCGCAAAAGCTACAGAACGGTGTTGACCACCAGTACATCCGATGGCAATCGTCACGCTAGATTTTCCTTCTTTTTTGTAGCCTGGAATTGAGAAGTCGAGTAAGTCCATCAACTTATGATAGAACGTCTTCGCTTCTGGTTGGCTCATAACATAATCATATACAGGTTCGTCTAACCCAGTGAGTGGACGTAACTCTGGAATATAGTGTGGATTTGGTAAGAAACGTACATCCATCACGACATCCGCATCGATTGGAAGTCCGTATTTAAATCCAAATGACATCACTTGAATTGTGAAAATTCCTTCGTTGCCTGTAGAGAATGCTTGCATGATTTCTTCACGTAATTTACGAGGTGAAAGATTTGTTGTATCAATCACTTTTTGCGCACGTGTCTTAATGTCTTGTAATAAACGACGTTCTGCAATAATGCCATCGTAAATACGACCATCACTAGCAAGAGGGTGCGTTCTTCTTGTTTCTTTGTAACGAGAAACAAGCGCATCATCGCTGGCTTCTAGGAATAAAATTTTTGTTGTAATAAATGATGTGTTATCAAGGCCTGCAATAGCTGACATGATTTCATCAAAGAATGCGCGTGAACGTAAGTCGATTACGAGCGCAATTTTTGTAATTTTTCCTGATTCTTTTACTAATTCCCAAAATTTTGGTAGAAGACTTGGTGGCATATTATCGACACAGAAATATCCCATGTCTTCGAAACTTTGCATTGCAACAGTTTTCCCTGCCCCACTCATACCTGTAATGACGACTAATTCTAATTGATCTACTGCCATTGTCATTCTCCTATCTCAAACGATATTGTTATCCTTTACAATTATACACATCCGGGCGTGTCATCGTTAACTTTTTAGCGAAAAATACTCTTTTTATCGCACAAAAAGCGAGAGGTTTGCCCCTCGCTTTCCATTAATCTTTCACTTGCATCACTTTCAGACGGAATCTGAATATGAACCGTCGTCCCTTCTCCAACTAGTTGACGCTACACTAAGCGTAACGCCTAATCGTTTGGCAACTCTGAAGATAAAGTAGAGCCCTAGCCCTGTCGATTGGTGGTTCACGACCGTATAACCGCTAAATCCACGTTCAAAAATCCGTTTAATATCGAGGGCAATCCCGATTCCCGTATCTTCAACCGTTAGCGTATCTTCATCAAAAAGAATACGAATCGTTCCATCCTCAGAGCGTATATTTCACCGCATTCGATAACTTGCTCTGTCGATAACGCCTAACCACTTCGAATCCGTGACGCACCTTTTTCTCAGTAGGAACATATTCCAAAATGCAATTTCTTTCGAAATAAAGAAGGTCGCATATTTCTTCAAAGAGCGGACGAATCACTTCATCGATAGAAATCGTTGAAATCGATAAGTCTTGATGAAACTTTCCATTCAGAACATAATGCAGTGCTAATTCTGTATAAGTCGTAATCCGATACGAGTTCTTGACTCAATAAAGATTTCTCAGACGTTTGCGGCAACTCGCGAATCAACAATTGACTCGCGGCGATACTCGTTTTAATTTGAGTGCGCCCATAACGTGATAGTAGTCCACATCTTCCTTACGAAGTTGCTTCATCTTCGTGCTTAGCGCTCGCATATCCGACTTCTCTTGTTGAGATAGCCTCATATAAATGACTCAGGCGGCGAAACCCATCGTCTAGCGTCGTCACTTCCTGCTGCAAACTGCGAGCGACTTCTTTATACTTTCTCCAATCGTGCCACAAAAAGTGCACCCGCACTACCAAAAGGAAAAAGGCTGGTAAAAATAGATAATGGCCGACTTCAGAACTTTAGCCAATTAAAGACGAAGAAGACCCAATCGAAAACTTACTTCGATGAGGACCAGCGCTCCAGTAAGAAGGCATGCGATTTGAACAAACAATACTAAAATTCTAACTTTTGTTTTCATTCAATCAGCCCGCCCAATCCACACCGACGCCTTACGTCGTGATTAATTTTTCTAACCGATCTCAAGGCGCTTCCTCAAACGAGCAACCGTCACGGACAAAGGTTATTATCATCGACAACACATCCGCTGTTCCACGGTGCATTCGATCGATCTTCCATCGTGCGCTATATCGCCTTGTTTCTCAAACAATACGCGTAAAATGATAAATTCATTCTTCGACAATTCAATGACATTACCCTCATACGAAACTTTTCCGCTTCCCAGTTGTAAGGCAATCCCCTTGTATTCCAGCCAGTCTTTTGCTGAACGAACTCATAACTACGACGCATCATCCTTGGATTTTTGACCAATACACTCGGCTCAAACGGTTTTGTCATATAATCATCCGCGCCCATATTAATCGACATCACAATATCCATCGCTTGATCCTAGACGACAAGAACATTATCGGCACTTAGACACCTTACGAATCTTGGCACCAATAATAGCCATTATAAAATGGCAATGTAATATCCAAAATCACCAACTGCGGATTAACTGCTAAAATTGAGTGTATACTTGCGAAAAGTCTTCCACCGCAACCACTTCATAATTCCATTTTTCAATTCTTGTACAATTGCATCACGAATGACTTTTCATCTTCGACCAATCACATTACCTCGTTTTATTGTAACATCTTTCCAATTCACAGAAAACCATCTATCGCCTAATTTCTCGTATCATTCCCATAAAGTCGTTTGATTATCTTGCCCGTTCCAATTTCATATACGAAACCTCACTTGCATCAGTGCCTTCATCATACACCGCCATTCCCTAACAATCCTAAA
>BNJV01000859.1_pt1 | contig 57555 bp, 86 predicted proteins | sample 8540591 | NCBI WGS metagenome assembly BNJV01 (sample SAMD00202457, study PRJDB9452) | human saliva metagenome | host: Homo sapiens | reverse complement strand
CAGTTACGTATTGCTGTCTGCAGGTCGATGCCCTCCCCGGCGGCGTCGGTGGCGACGAGGACGCGCACGTCCTCTCGGCGGGGTCGGCGTTGAATCGCGCCCGGATGTCCTCGCGCTCCTCGGCGGAGGTCGAGCCGCGGATGACCGCCAGCGCGCTCGCCGTAGCCCCTGCTGGCGCAGGACCGAGACGATCCAGTCGAGGGTGTCCGCGTACTCGGTGAAGACGACGACCCGCTCATTGGTCCACGTGCGCCCGTCGGGCCGGCAGACGGCGTCGAGCAGGGACACGAGGGCCTCGAGGCGGGAGTCGGGGCGGGACTGGTAGCCGCACGCCCACTGGGCCAGCTCCTCGAGCTGCTCGCGCGTGGCGGCGCTCAGCGGGTCCGAGCCGCGGGTGGCCAGCAGCGTGTCCAGCTCCGGCTGGGCGATGAGGCCCTCCTCCTCGTCGGACTGCCCCGAGCCCATGACCTCGGTGTAGTAGTCGTCGTAGCGTCATCGTCGAACCAGTCGCGCCGCCCGGGCAGGGGCGGGAGCGAGGTAGCCCTCCAGGGTCTGGGCGAAGGCCCAGGGGCTGGACAGGAAGCGCTTCTTGAGTAGGAGGGCCGCGATGTCGAGGTTGCGCCGCCCCTGGGCTCGCCCGGAGCTGCGCAGCAGCGAGTCCAGCTCGGCGTAGGCGCGCTCCTCCTCCGGGGAGGCCTCGTAGGGAGCAGCTCGACCTGGCGGGCGGAAGTCCTTGCTCGGTGATCTGCGACTTCAGGCGCCGCACGGTCACCTCCGCAGTGCGGTGGAGTCGATGCTCGCGCCCGCGGGCGAAGCGGCGCGGATCGATCATCTCCAGCAGGGCGGAGAAGGACTCGGTGTAGCCGTTGTGGGGCGTGGCGGACAGGAACAGGCGGTGCTCGCACTTGTCCGCCAGGCGCCGCAGGGCGCGGGTGCGCTGAGAGTCCACGGCGTAGCCGCGCCTCCCCGGCCGCCGAGGGGCGCCGCCGGGGCCACGTGGTGGGCCTCGTCGACGACGAGCACGTCGAAGGCGTAGCGGCGGGCCGATCCCGAGCGGCTCGGTCGTCCGCCAGGACCTCGCGCAGGAGCCGCTGGGCGCGCACGCCCGGCAGCCAGGCCATGGAGACGATGATGCGCGGGTGCAGCCGCAGCGGGTTGGCGGCCAGGCCGTAGGTGCGCCGGTCGGCGGCCATGCGCGCGGAGTCCACGATGACGAACTCCAGGCCGAACTTCTCGCGCATCTCGTCGCGCCACTTCAGGGCCAGGCTCGGGCGGGCACACGACGATGACCGAGCGGGCCCGGTGGCGCAGGAGGAGCTCCTCGATGACCAGGCCCGCCTCGATGGTCTTGCCCAGGCCGACGTCGTCGGCCAGCAGCAGGATGGTGCGCGGGGCCGCGAGCGCCCGGCGCAGCGGGCTCGAGCTGGTAGGGCTCCAGGGTGGCGCCCGAGCGGAAGGGGCGACTGGAAGGCCCTTGGGGTCGGCGGAGGTGACGGCGCCCCAGCGCACGGCGTCGACGAAGGCGCCCAGGGTGTCGGGGTCGTCGAAGTCGTCGGCGGAGATGGTGTCCGGGCAGGCCCCGGTCCGGGACCACGGGTTGCCGACCTCAAGCTCCCAGACCACGCGCAGCTCCTCGCCCATGCGGTCCTCGTCGAGGGATTGGAGGGTGACGACGTGCTCGAGGAGGGGCTGGCCGTCGTCGGCCGAGCTGCAGGGGCAGGCCCTGGGCCTCGACCTCGGTGACGGCCCAGATGGCGCCCCGGACCTGGACGACCTGGCCCGCCTCGGGAGGCGCCGGGTGCGCGATGCTGTGACTGGTCTGCACGACGATTTCCTCCGGTCGCCTGGGGCAGGGAGTCGCACCTGCGGGCAGCCACGCGACCGCGTCATCTTAACGCAGCCGCAAGACCGTCCCGTACCAGTTCAGGGCTTGTTTCTCAGGCGCGATCCCGGGGCCTGAGCGCAGCGCTCAGGCGTGCGGCACTGCTCCGTCGTCGAGACGTGCTTCTCGATCGAGGACTGCGATGTCCTACGAGATGACTGAGGGCGGACCCCAGTGGTCTGGAGGAGAACGCAGTCACCTCGGGCAAGTGCGTCGCCGATCCGGCCGATGAGCCCGAGATCGGGTCTCAGAAGAGCCGGGGCTGCTCGGGGGCGGCGGACTCCACCCAGGCGACCAAGCCGAGTGGGACTCCTCCATCATGGCCAGGTCGAAAGCCCACTCCGGACTGCGGGTGCGCGTCCACGCAGTGCACCTCGACGACCCGCCCCTGCTCCGCGGCGCCGCCGTGCCTCGGAGAGCTCCAGGTTCAGGCGGCTCCATGAGCGCGCGACGGCCTGGTGGAGAAGGACACAGCCGGTACCACTCCCAGGGAGTCGAGGCTGGAAGGAGGCCACCCGCTCAGCCAGCGCTGCGCCTGCCCGCGGGACGCAGGGCGCACTCGAAGGAGCCGGCCTGCCCGGCCAGGTGGCGCAGACGCACCAGAACCCGCCTGCAGCAGCACGAGGGCGGTGAGCGGCAATCGCCACGACCATCCACACGTGCTGCATGACCTCAGGCCTCCGTCGCCCTGCTTCACGTGGTCGGCGGCGATCGTGATGACGTCGTGGTCCACGGAGCAGGCCGCCGGACACCTCGATCCTGCGCATCTCGCCGTCGACGGGACTCAGTCGCACCGGACCGGAGCCGAGGACCGCCACGAGGGTTGGCGGCCGGGTAGGACCCCAAGCTCTGCTGATCAGGGCACGGAGACCTGCGTCGCCTCACCGGTCCAGGCCTCGCCCGCCGGCGAGACCACCTCAACGATGCTAAGGCCATGTCCCTCCTCCTTTCTGCTTCCTGCGCCCGGCTCTTCCCCGGATCCCAACGACTCAGGCCTTGAGCTCGGCGGCGCGACGCTCTGAGGTCCTCGATGCCACCGATGTTGAAGAAGGCCTGCTCCGCAGGTGGTCGTAGTCACCGTCGCAGATGCGGCGGAAGGCCTCGATGGTCTCCGACAGCGGCACGGTGGAGCCAGGCACGCCGGGTGAACTTCCGCCATGTAGGTGTTCTGGGACAGGAACTGCTCGATACGCGGCGGGCGCGGGCCACTCGTCACCTTGTCCTCCTCGCCGAGCTCGTCGACACCGAGGATCGCGATAATGTCCTGAGCTCCTTGTTCTTCTGGAGGATGGACTTCACGCGGGTGGCGATCGTAGTCACTCCTGGCCCACGTAGCCGGGGGCCAGCAGGCGCAGGTGGAGGTCAGCGGGTCCACGGCCGGGTAGATGCTCGCGATGCGATCTCGCGGCTGAGCTCGGTGGTGGCGTCCAGGTGGGCGAAGGTCGTGGCCGCGCCGGGTCGGTGTAGATCGTCGGCGGGCAGTGGATCGCCTGCAGGAGGTGATGGAGTGTCCGCCGGCGGAGGTGATGCGCTCCTGGAGCTGGCCCATCTCGTCGGCCAGGTTGGGCTGGTAGCCCACGGCCGAGGGCATGCGGCCCACAGCGTGGAGACCTCGGAGCCGGCCTGGGTGAAGCGGAAGATGTTGTCGATGAACAGCAGCACGTCCTGGTGCTGGACGTCGCCTGGAAGTACTCGGCCATCGTCAGGGCGGACAGGGGCCACGCGCAGACGCGTGCCCGGCGGCTCGTCCATCTGACCGAAGACCAGGGCGGTCTTGTCGAACACGCCGGCCCTCGCCCATCTCGACGATGAGGTCGTTGCCCTCGCGGGTGCGCTGCCCCCACGCCGGCGAACACGGAACACCACCGTGGTTCTGAGCCCGCGCGCTGGATCATCTCCTGATGAGGACGGTCTTGCCCACGCCGGCGCCCCGAACAGGCCGATCTTGCCGCCCTGCGTACGGGGGTGAGCAGGTCGATGACCTGATGCCGGTCTCGAACATCTGCCCGCGGACTCGAGCTGGCTCAAGGCCGGGGCTGGCGGTGGATGGGCCAGCGTCAGTGATCTCCAGCTGCTCGCCAGGGGCGAGGTTGAGACGTCGCCGGTGACGTTGAAGACGTGGCCCTGGTCATCGTCGCCCTGAGGCACGGAGATCGGCGCTCGGTGTCGCGCACCTGCGAGCCGCGCACCAGGGCCGTCGGTGGGCTTGAGGAGATCGTGCAGACGATGTTGTCACCCAGGTGCTGGGCGACCTCCAGGGTGATCCGTGGGGCTCCTCGCCGGCACTGGTGGCCTGGACGGTCACCTTGAGGCGTTGTACATCGCCGGGATCGCATCAGGCGGAACTCGACGTCGACGACGGCGCCGATGATGCGGGTGATTACGTCCCGTCCCGGGAGTGGTGGTGTCAGCCATGTGCGTTCTTCCGTATCTTCCAGAGCTGAGAGGTCCTGCTCGGTGAGGTGAGTCTGTGTGGGAGTTCTCGACGATCGCCCGGGCTACCCGATCTATTCGGCCCCCAGGGCGTCGGCACCCGAGACGATCTCGGTGATCTCCTGGGTGATGTCGCCCTCGGGCGGGCCGCGTTGGCCAGGCGGGTGTAGGTGGTGATGAGGTCCCGGCGTTGTCCGTGGCCGTGTGCATGGCCTGCTGGCGGCTGGGCCAGCTCGGAGGCGGCCGACTGCAGCAGGGGCGTTGCGGATGCGCGAGACCATGTAGCGGGGTCAGGAGGCGTCGAGCACCTCCGGAGGCGGGCGTCGAACTCATCACAGCGGCATGGAGCTGCGCGCTCGGCACTCCAGCTCCTTCTCCGGGGCCTCGTTGCCGGCCTCGTCGAGCCTCACCGCACCTTCGACGTCGACCACCTTGAGCGGCGGCATACGACGCACCTCGGGACCTGGGGAGATCATCGAGACGTAGCGGGTGAAGACGATGTGGACCTCGGCCACGCCACCGGCCTCGGCGGCTGGAGGAAGTAGTCCGAGGACGGTGGCGGCTCCTCGATGGACTCGTCGCTGGACGGTCCGACTGTCCGGTCCAGGAGAACTCGATCGGCCTGTCCCGGAAGCTGTAAGTAGCTATGGGCGCGTCGGCCGGGAGGTGAAGATCACCGGCTCCTCACCGTCCTGACCAGCTCCTCGATGAGGCGGCCGGTCTCGCGCAGGATGGTGGCCGAGTAGGCGCGAGCCATGCCGCAGTCGGAGGTGACCACGAGGATCGCCACGCGCTGGTGTCGGTGCGCTCTGGGTGATGGGGTGCTCATCAAAGCGGGGAGTAGGTCCCAGTGCGGCCACCGCCTGGCTCAGGGGCGTGATCGTAGGGCGAGGCCTCCGCGCGTTGCGGCGCGCCTGCCCGATCCGGGACGAGGGCGATGAGCTCCATCGCCCGGAACACCTCTGGAGGGTCTGGGTCGATCGAATGCGCTGCTTGCAGACGCGCTGGTTTCCTGCCACGTCAGCCCTCTTGACCACGAGCTGCTCGGTCGGTCCCTCCGCGGTGGGCTCCTCCTCGGCGTCGGCCACCTGGGCGCCCAGCATCTGGCCGCCGGAGGGAAGGTGCGCCGGAAAGGCCTCGACGGCCTTGACCAGGAGCCTCCTCGGTCTCACTCGGTGAGCTGCCCGGTGGACCGATGGTGTCGAGGATGTCGGTGTTGCAGCCGCAGAAAGTGGTCCAGGAAGGCGGCCTCGAAGGAAGGACGTCGGAGACGTCAATGTCGTCGAGGTAGCCCGCGGGTTTCCGGCGCAGACGCTGGCGACCTGCTCGGCCACCGGGTGGGGCGGTGTGCTGGGGCTGCTTGAGCAGCTCCATGAGGCGCTCACCGCGGGTGAGCTGGGCGCGGGTGGCGGCGTCCAGGTCGGAGGCACGAACTATGGCGAAGGCCTGCATGGAGCGGTATTGCGCCAGGGGTGATCTTGAGGGTTCCGGCGACCTTCTTCATGGCGCCTTGACGGCGCGCCGCCCACACGGGACACAGGAGATACCGACGTCGACGGCGGGGCGCTGGTCGGCGTTGAACAGGTCGGACTGGAGGGAAGATCTGCCCGTCGGTGATGGAGATGACGTTGGTGGGGATGTAGGCCGAGACGTCATTGGCCTTGGTCTCGATGATCGGCAGCCCGGTCAGCTGGGCCCGCCCCTAGGGTCGTCGGAGAGGCTTGGAGCAGCGCCCAGCAGGCGCGAGTGGAGGTAGAAGACGTCACCGGGGTGGGCCTCGCGGCCCGGCGGGGACGGCGAAGCAGCAGGGGAGACGGCTCGGTAGGCCTCGGCCTGCTTTGGACAGGTCGTCGAAGACGATGAGGACGTGCTTGCCCTGGTACATCCAGTGCTGGCCGATGGCCGAGCCCGTATGAGGCGACAGGTACCCGAAGCCGGCCGGGTCGGAGGCCGGGAGGCCACGATGGTGGTGTACTCAGGGCGCCGCGCTCTTCCAGGGTGGCGCGCACGGCCGCGATGGTGGAGCCCTTCTGGCCGGTGGCCACGTAGATGCAGCGCACCTGCTTGTTCGGGTCGCCGGACTCCCAGGCGCTCTTCTGGTTGAGGATCGTGTCCAGGGCGATGGCGGTCTTTCCGGTCTGGCGGTCGCCGATGATGAGCTGGCGCTGACCGCGGCCGATCGGGATCATCGAGTCGATGCGCCTTGAGCCCGGTCTGGAGGCTCGTGGACGGACTTTCGGGCCATGACGCCGGGGCCTGGGCTCCAGAGCGCGGCGTCCTCAGCCCTGCGATCTCGCCCAGGCTGTCGATGGGCCGGCCCAGCGGGTCGACGACGCGCGCCCAGGTAGGCGTCGCCCACGGGCACGGAGAGAGACCTCGCCGGTGCGGCGCACGACCTGGCCCTCGTCGATGCCGTCGGAGGACCCCAGGACGACGACGCCGATGCTGCGCCCTCGAGGTTCATGGCCAGCGCCGGCGGTGCCGTCCCCGAAAGTGAGCAGCCTCGTTGGCCATGACGCCGGGCAGGCCCTCGACGTGCGCGATGCCGTCGGCGGCGAAGACGACGTGCCTGACCTCCTCGGCCGCGACCTCGGCGGGCTGTAGGACTCGGCGAACTCGTTCAGGGCCGAGCGAATCTCCTCCAGGCCTGATGGTCAGCTGCCATCTCGTCTCCTTGCTGGTTGCGTTCTGGGGCCGGCGGCGCTGGGCGTGAGCGACGACGGCGCGGGGTGGGGTGGTGAAGTTGTGGGTCGGCGTGCGATCAGCGGGCTAGCCCGCCAGGCGAGTGCGTAGCTCGGCGACGGCGCTGCTCACGGTGCGGTCCATGACGTAGTTCCTCGTCGAGATGCGGACTCCGCCGATGACCGCGGAGTCAACCTCGCAGTTGAGGTCGACCTTGAAAGCCCAGGCGGCGCCCAGGATGGTGCGCAGGCGCTCCTCCTGAGCCGAGGCCATGGGGATGGCGGTGACGACGTCGACGATGGTGCGCTGGCGCATCTCGGCAGCCAGCTCGACGACGCGGCGCAGGTTGCGCAGCGGACCGCCCTCGGCGTGGTGGCGCATGCACCAGTCCACCAGGCTCATAGCGGGAGCACTGATGTGGGGGCGAAGACGGCCTCGACCAGGCGGACCCGGGCCTCGGTGCTGGTACGGCGCGAGGGGTCAGGGCCTCGCGCAGCTCGCGGTTGTCGGCGATCTGCTCGTGGACCCGAAGCAGCTGCTGCTCGATCTGCTTCACCGAAGAGCCGTCCGCGTGGGCGCTGGCGAGGATCGCCTCGATGCGGTCATGGAGGGCGGAGACCAGGTCGACGGCCTTGGACCAGCGACCGCGGACCATGGCGCTGAGCAGGTCGACGACGCGCTTTCCGTCCACGGTGCCGGTGAAGAGCCGGCGGGCCAGAGCCACCTTGTCCTCGGCCTCGCGGCCCGGGTCGGTCAGTGGACCGGACAGCAGTGGACGGCGACCTGGTGGGCCAGGGCGAGGATCTGGCGACCAACTCCTGGCCCTCGACGCTCGCGGCCGTGAGCACCGGGCCCAGGCCTGGCTCACGGTCTCGCCGGGTGGCGGCAGTTCCTGTTCTCACCGCGTCGCCTCCGCGGTGGAGCCGACGCCGACGTCGAGTCCTCAACCGGCTCCATGGTCTCGAGCTCGTCGAGGAAAACGGTCGATGACCCGCCTCGGACAGGGCGGTGTCGGCGCGGGTGCTCACCGACGATGCGCTCGGCCGGGGTGGAGGCGAGCATGCCGACGTCGGTGCAGCGCAGGATCTGCGCGCCTGCTTCTCGGCCAGGATCTGACGCTGGGCGCCCTACGATGCCGCCGGCGGCCTCCACCTGGGCGTCGTTGCAGGCCTGGCGACGATCCATAGCCTCGCCCTGGGCGTTGTCGCGGATGCGTGCGGCCCTCGCGAGCGGGCCTCGTCCACGAGCCGGGGCTGCGCGCTCCCGGCGTCGGCCTGGTCCTGCTCGGGCCTTGTCGGCCAGGGTCGAGGCCCTCCTGGATGCGCTGGGCTCGCTCGTCCAGCACGGCGTAGAGCCGGGCAGGCGTAGCGGCCCACCACCAGGAGGATGAGCAGGAGGACGACTCGCCGCCCAGAAGATCCTCGCAGGCCGGGGGAGGAGGCTGAACTCCGAGTCTCCTGCGTGCCCGCCTTCAGCAGCCAGCGAGAGCATCGCTGATGATGGGGCAGGACGAAGCCGATGAGGCCGAGGGCCGACCATGCCCGCGCCGATGATCATGTTGGTGAACAGGCGTCCGGCTACCTCGGGCTGACGGGCCGTGGCCTCCTGGGTCTTGCCGACCATCAGGCCGATGCCGATGCCCGGCCGAGCGTGGCCAGGCCGTAGCCGACGTATGCGAGCGCAACGGAGGTCATATCTGGTTCTTCTTTCTGGCGCCGGGTGGCGGCAGGTGGGGTCGGTGGAAGAGGCTTGGGCGACGCGCTGTGGGCGGCTAGTGGGCCCTCGATGGAGAGCTGATGGTAGACGGCGCTGAGGATGGTGAAGATGTAGGCCTGCAGGACCGCGACGAAGATCTCGAACAGGGGTCACCCGATCATGGCGGCGCTGGTGAGGGCGCCGACCGCCGAGTCACTCCCTGCAGCTGATGGAGCAGGAGGGTGGTGCCGTAGAAGGTCATCCCCAGCAGCTGTGCCCCGAGGACCATGTTGCACAGCAGACGCAGGGTGAGCGTCACCGGCCGCACGATGAAGTTCGAGAGGAACTCGATGGGGGTGATGAGCAGGTACATCGCCTTGGGCAGTCCCGGAGGCATGAGCTGGGAGGCGAAGAAGCGCCCGGCTCCCTGCTCCTTGATGCCGGCGCCGATGAAGGTGACGTAGGTCAGGGCCGCGAACACCATGGGGACGGCGACCACTGAGGAGCTGCGATGTCGAGGCCCGGGACGACGCCGGAGATATTCATGGCGAGTATGCCCAGGAAGAGGGTTCCCAGCAGCGGGGCGAAGCGGCGGCCGTTCTTGTTGCCCAGGAGCATGAGGGCCACGTTGCTGCGCACGAAGTCGGCGATGATCTCCAGCAGGGCCTGGCCTCGTCCGGGAACCAGCCTGAAGCGGCGGGCAGCGGCCACCCCCAGGATCAGGCACAGGGCCCCACCCATGACCAGACGGACGAAGGTGAGACGGTTGAACTGCAGGGAGTCCCTCACCGAAGAGCGCCCCGGGGTGAAGTCCTTAACGCCGGGCAGTGCGCATCCTTCGTGAAGGCAGGCACCGCGGTCAGCGCGATAACAGCGACCAGGACGATCAGGGGCACCCAGTACCACAGACGGTTTGACGAACGGCTTTAGCGTCAGCTGTCCGCAGCGCGGCGACATCGTCTGCAACCGCGCCGTTCTCGGTGACAGTGTTGGTGGACAGGAGTTCCTCCCAATGTCTCTCACGCTTCGAGGCCCGTTCTGACAGGCCCGCTCATCACTAGTCATGCTAACGCCTCTCACAGGGGTCTGAAGAAGCCAACCGGACGTCTTGTCGCGGTCCGTCACTGTCACGACATCCTGCACACGGCACCACCCGCCGGTCAGGGGCGGTCCGCAGGCTCATCCTTCTTCGGCTCCACCGCAAGGATTCCGCGCCTGCGCCAGGACGGTCGCCTCAGCGAACATGCCCTGCCCAGGATCGCTACAATGAGTGAGTTCCAATCACTCTGGTATCGCATCCCAGGGCTCTTCCGCCTAGGGAGCCCCACCGCCAGGAGCGCGATCTTTCCCAGGTACCCGCCTGCTACCCAGGCCACCAGACCCCCTGTATCGCAGGTGGACCATGCGGTCCAGGAACCACCAGCTCGCGACCAGGGAGCAGCGTCGTCGTCCCCACTGCGGCCAGCAGCGTGCCCTAGCGGCTGAGCCACGGCGCCGCGGGCTCCACCAAGCAGGCACCACAGGGTCTCACCGGCCACCACGACGGCGGCGGCCACGGCGAGGGACTCGGCGCAGCCTCGCTGAGGCATCGCGCAGTACCCGGGCGTTCGCGGGGGCGTCTGGCTCACTGGCGTGCGCCCTTTCAGAGGGACCGGGCGACGCCTGCAAGGCGGTGCCGTGCGGCGCCTGCCCCTCGGCCGGGCGCGTCACCTCACCGGTCCCCGAGACGTTGCGGGAGACGACGATCCGATGCTCCTGACGGCCGCGGCGACGGCGCAGCGCCGAGCGCAGGCCGTGGCGCACCCGGGCATGAGGTCGACGGTGACGACGAAGGCGAAGCAGCACCGGAGATGGCGAGCCCCGCCAGCACCAGGGCGGGGAAGAGGCCATGGCGGCCACGGGGAAGGAGGCGACCGCCGCCCACAGGTACATCACCAGCACCGCGCGGCGATGGGAGTGCCAGCGGCCAGGGGCCGGTGGTGCATGTGCATACGGTCGGGGTGGGTGACCCAGTCCCTTCCGGGTGCGGCGCACGATCGCCATCGATCATGTCGGTCAGGGGCAGCAGGAGCACCGCCAACGGCAGGAGGATCGGCATGAAGGCCGGCGGGGCGCGCGAGCCGTCGAAGCTGCCCGGGTCGATCTGCCCGGTGACGATGATGGTGGACGCGGCCGATACCAGCCCCAGCTGCATCGCCCGGAGTCGCCCGAAGAAGATGGTGGCGGGGTTGAAGTTGTGGGGCAGGGAAACCCATGCACACGCCGATGAGCGCGGCCACGATGGTGGCGGCCAGGGGAGCTGTAGGAGCCCGGGCTCGTGGCGCGGGTCAGGGACGTAGGTGTACAGGAAGAAGGCGGTCGAGCCGATCCCGATGATGCCGGCCGCCAGCCGTCGAGGCCGTCGACGAAGTTGACGGCGTTGATAGCAACCACCACAACGATGACGGCGGTGGAGATGAGGGACAGGCGCGAGGCCGATTGTCAGCCCCGCCACGGGGAAGGTGAGGAGCTGGACGCCCTGCCGAGCCCATGACCCTCGGCGGCCGGATCTGGCCGGCGAGCTTGAGTCATCCAGTCCAGCTCCCACAGGGTCGTCGACGACGCCGAGCAGGCACCAGTCCCGCCCCCAGGACCACCGCCCAGGGCGCTGGAGTCGATGACGTCGGAGAGGTAGGGGATGGTGGAGGCCACGGAGATCGCGAAAACAGGCCGAAGAACATAGCCACGCCGCCCAGGCGCGGGATGGGCGTGGAGTGGACGTCACGGGCCCGCACGGGGTCAGCGCGTTACCCACCAGGGCGATGTGCCGGATGATCGGCACGGCCACGTAGGTGGTCGCGGTGGCAATGGCCATGACCGGAGGTGAGACCTTCACGCGCCCGTCCCGTCCTGTCGCGCACTACGCCTGCCGTCCCCTCCGGACAGGGGCGAGGCCGGCCACTCGTTCCAGGTCCTCCTGCGCCAGGACCCCCTGGCGCAGGATCCGAGGGGCACGGGCGTGCGCCCCGGCGAGGGTGACGATGGTGGAGGAACCGGTCCGGGGGTGGCTCCGCCGTCGAGCAGCAGGATGTCCTCGCACCGGGCGGAGCCAGCGCTACCGGCGCGAGCTCTTCGAGGTCCCGGACCCGGCCGGGGAAGGCGGCCCGGGCGGAGGCGGCGTCGGTGGCCGGCGGGGCGCCGGTGGGGTTGGCGGAGTGACGGCCAGCGGGCCGCTGCGGCGCAGGAGGTTCAGGGCGAGCTCGTGGGCGGGCATACGCACGGCGGGTGCCGCCGGTCTCCCCAGGTCCCAGGTCAGGGGCCCGCATCGGCCTCCAGGATGAGGTGAGCGCCCCGAGCCAGAAGGCCTCCATGAGGGCCGGGCGGCCTCCGGCACCTGGGGGACGATCCCGGTCAGGTCGGCGGGGTCGGACACGAGACCGGCAGGAGGGCATCTGGCGTCCGCGCCCTTGGCGGCCAGCAGCCGCTCGACGGCCCCGGCGTCGGCGGCGTTGCAGCCGATGCCGTAGACGGCGTCCGTGGGCGGGATGACGAGCCGCCTGCGCGCAGGTGCCTCGCAGGCCGGTTGGAGGGGGACGGGGTGGGGATGAGCGGTGCTCGCGGAGGGCTGCGGGGGTGGCTCACGTCCCGCATCCCTGCCACGGATCGGGTCGGCGGCGGGACAGTGCCGACGGTGTGGGCCCGGACGCGATGCCAGACCGTCGCAGACCGGGCCGCCGCTCACCCGCACGACCCGGTTCGTTCCCGGAACGAGCCCAGGACGGTGTCGCGCCTCTACACGATGCGACGGGCCACGGCCCAGCGGGTGAGCTCGTTGCGGTTGGACAGCTGGAGCTTGCGCAGGACCGCCGAGACGTGGGTCTCGACGGTCGTGACCGAGATGAACAGCTCGGAGGCGCACCTCGTGGTGTAGCCGCGGGCGATGAGTCGCATGACCTCCCGCTCACGCGCCGAGGGCGGTCGAGCTCGGTGTCGGCCACGGCCACCTCACCCGCCCCGGCACCGAAGGCGTCCAGGACGAATCCGGCCAGGCGCGGGAGAGAGGCGGCGTCCCCGGCGGCCACGCGCCGCACGGCCTGGGCCAGGTCTCGGTGGAGATCGCCTTAGTGACGTAGCCGCGGGCGCCGGCCCGGATGACGCCGACGACGTCGTCGCTGGCATCCGAGACGCTCAGGGCCGAGGAAACGCGTCTCGGGGACGTCGTCGGGCAGGAGGCGACGACCTCGGCCTCCCACCGTTGCGCCGCCGGGCAGGTGAACGTCGAGCAGGACGACGTCGGGTCGCAGGGCGTGGACGGCGGCGATGGCGCCCTCGACGTCGTCGGCCTCGGCGATGACGTCCAGGTCGGGGCGTGGGCGGTCAGCTCGGAGCGCACCCCGGAGCGGACCAGGGCGTGGTCGTCGACGACCAGGACCCGCAGGGACGTGCTCGCCTCAGCGGGCGGCTGGTGGTCTGTGGCGGCGGGCGTGTCAGCCATGGGGTCTTCCTGGGGGTGACGTGGGGGTGATGAAGGATGAAGGGGCTTGAGTGGGGCCCGAGAGATGGGAGCAACGATAGACGGCTCAGGGGGTTCGCACGGGGAGGTCAGCGCCACCTCGGTGCCGGTGGACATGCGGCGCACCGGGCGCTGCCGCCGTGGCGCTCCATGCGGGCGATGATGGACTCGCGTACGCCGTGGCGGTCCTCGGCGATGGCATCGAGGTCGAAGCCGGGGCCGTGATCGCGCACGAGACACCTCCAGGCCCTCCTCGCCGGCCTCCACGTAGAGGAGACCGGTGGGGCGCCGTGGCGCACCGCGTTAGACAGGGCCTCGCGGGCGGCGGCGACGATGACCTCGGTGTCGCGGTCCGGGGCCCGGTCGCCGACGCACACGGCGTCAACGGCCACGCCGTAGCGGTTCCCTCGATCTCACCGGCCAGGTCGGTGAGGCGTCGGCCACGGAGGTACCCGGCGCGGGACGGTCGGTGTAGAGCCAGGCACGCAGCTCGCGCTCCTGGGAGCGGGCCAGGCGGGCCACCGTCTCCGGGCCTCGTCGGCGCGCTTACGGATGAGGTGAGGGTCTGGAGGACGGAGTCGTGCAGGTGGGCGGCGATGTCGGCGCGCTCGGCCTCGCGGATCTCGGCGGCGGCGGGTGTCAGCCAGGGCCCGGTTGGTCCGCAGCCACAGGGGCGTCAGGACCACGCCGATGCCCGCCACGGTGCTCCTCCGGTGATGAGTCCGGAGATGAGCTTGTAAAGGGGGTGCTGTCCGCAGCCACCCACACCAGGATGCCGACGACGGCCAGGCACACCCCGCCCGCGACCCGCACAACAGCGCTCAGGTTGCGGTCCGGGCCGACGAGGTTGTCCATCTGCGACCAGGCCAGGGCCGCCCCGGCGATGACGACGACGATGATTCCCACCGCCCCGATCCGCTCCAGCGGCCCGAAGCGCCAGGGAGGCCAGGAACAGGGCCGCCAGGAGGAGTGCGCCGCCGTCGATGACCGTCTGCGACAGGCCCGGGGCGGTTCCGCCGTCGGCCCTGCGCTCTGCGGCGCCTTTCCCGCCGCCGAGTCGGGCCGCCAGGCGGGCACGGGAGGCCACCGATGCATCCGCACCTGCCGGGCCGTTCTCCCCAGGGAGAGTCGCCCACAGCAGGGCGTAGAGCAGGGGCGCCCACGCGCCGCCGCCGAGGGCCAGGACGACCATGGCAGCACGGACGTATCGCACGGGGACGCCCAGATGGAGCTCAGTCCTGCGCAGACGCCGGCGATGCGGGCGGGGCGGCGCATGCGGGCAGTCTGTGCCGGCACGTCGGCCGGAGCCGGGCCCCAGGTGGTGGGGCAGGCGGCGCAGCGGGGGGCGTCGCTGCAGCTGGCGCGGGGGGCTCCAGGGAGTATGCCGGCCCGCCGGCGGTCGGCCCAGGCTGCGCGCCCCACTGCTGAGCTGTCGTCATGGCACCATCGTCAGGCGTCAGGGTCACCGATCCGATTGCCCTCCGGGGATTCGGGGGACAATCCGGGATCATTCAGGGTTTCCCCTGATCGTGCTGCAGGCCTGGGACGCGAAGAATTGTTGACATGAACGACATGCCTGCCTCCCCGTCTGACGGTGACTCTCCCACCGGCACCGATTCCTCTGGCTCCTCGCCCCTGCTGACTCCCACGGCGCCGACAGCGCCCAGCGCGACTCCCAGCAAAGTCCGCCATGCGGCCCGCAGTACGGACCGCAGCCGGGCCCCGCGCCCTCCTTCCAGCAGTCACGGCGGCCCTCAGCCCGGGCCTCAGGGCGGATCCACCCACCGCTTCTTCGACTCCCTGCGCGGCTCGGGCCTCATGCGCACCAATGAGCGCTGGATCGCGGGTGTGGCCGGTGGCGTGGCCTACCGCTTCGACCTGGACCCCACCCTGGTGCGTTGCGCATGGGTGGTGCTCTCGCTCTTCGCCGGTGTCGGTCTGGTCCTCTACGGACTGGCCTGGGCCCTCCTGCCCGAGGAGTCCGATGGGCGTATCCACCTGGAGGCCCTCTCCGGCCCGTTTCAACGCATGGTCTGGCGGGCGCCATCGGAATGACGATCGTCGGCATGTCGACATTCAGCAGCGGCTTCATCCCAGCTGGTACATCCATGAGATGGGAATCGCCGCCGCCATGTGGCCCCCTGTTCTGGCTGGGGCTGATCGTCCTGGCCATCGTCTTCCTCATCCGCAGCGCCCAGGACCGGCGTATGGGTCGGAAAAACCGCTCGAGGGCCTCAGGGACCCCAGCCCTGGCATGCCTCGGTGCCCGGTGCCGCGCAGGCACCGGGCAGCCACCGAGCAGCCAGGCCGGTCCGGCAGGGTCAGGCCGGGGCTCGCGCCTCCGCGGCGGGCTCCGCATCGGCCTGGGACTCCTCGGCACCCGGCTCCGGCGCCCCGAGCTGGCAGAGCCGCTCCCTACCGGCAGCGCCCGCCGTACCATCCGGCGCCCATGCCGGTCCGCCCAGCGCGCCCGCGCCGTCCCGGCCCCGGTTCCTCACTGTCGCTGGCGGTCCTGGGCCTGGGGTTCCTGACCGCGGCGGGCGTCTGGTACGCCACGGCGACCCATCGCGTCGGTCTGCTCCAGGGTCAGTTCTTCCTCATCGGTACCCTGGTCGCCCTCCCTAGGAGCGGGCATCGTCGCCAGTGGTCTGCGTCGTCGGCGCGGCGGCTGGATGACGGTGCTGGGCTGGCCGGTCCTGTTCGTCGCTGCGATCCCCGCGCTGGCCACCGCCTCGATCGTCCCTACGAGCCTGGCCCGCATGCCCTTCGAGACTCTCAGGAGCTCGACCACCGTCGCCTCGAGCACGGTGACGTGGAAGAACTGACGGCGTCGGCCAGCGGCGGCAGCGTCGCCCGCAGCAAGGACATCGGTGACCTCACCCTGGATCTGCGCGGCATGCCCGCCGAGGAGGCCGGAAAGCTCTCCACCATCACCGCCCACCTCGACGTCGGGACCCTGCGCATCAAGACCGACACCGACCAGCAGCTGACGGTCACGACTGACGTCGACATGGGGTCGATCGACTCCCGTGTCTCCCGGGCCTGGACCGTCGACGGCCGGCAGATGGATCAGAACAACGAGGGCCCCACATCGCCACGACGTGACCGGCAAGGGCATCACCACCTACGCCAGCTCCAGCGGCGGTCTGAACATCAAACGCACCCTGGCCTCCCCAGCAGCGATGACGGGCGGCCGCGGATCACCATCAACGCCTCGGTGGACACCGGGACCATCAACATCGAGGAGTACAGCAACACCGTCTCCTGGTATGGCAACGCCGAGGAGCCCGTGTGGATCGTCAGCATCTGGTACGACGAGGAGGGCGATGCCCACACCGGCACGCTGCCAGTTCCGGGCATGAGTCACCAGGCCATCACGGCCGAGGAGTCCGAGATCTGCATCCGCACGGCCCACGAGAGCGTGAGCGAGGACGACCGCAGCGAGGGACGTCGGCTGGAGCAACCTGTCCGACCTGACCTCCAAGGAGCGCGCCTCCTACGACTCCTGCGTGCAGAAGACCCTGTCCGGGCAGGGGCGCCGCGCAGCCCAGTGCGAGCCCGAGCCCCTCCGGGGGCGGCGGCTGCGACACCGTCCCCGGCTCCCTCCAAGCAGTCCGCCGCGGCCAGCCCGACAGCCGGGTGATCGCGCCCGCGTCTGCGCACCGGCCTCAGCCATCAGAACTCTTCCCCGGGCACGTCCCGGACCCATCCAAGGAGACCCCCATGAGCAGCACCTCATCCACGACGTCGCCCGACGACGCCGGCAGCAACAGCACCGAGACGACCGGCGAGGACACCACGAAAGCCCTTCCCGACCGCCGGCGACACCCAGCCCCTGACCCCACCGGTGACTCAGCCCTTGGCTGAGCCAGCAGTTGAACCGGAGACTCAGCCGGTCACCATGCCACTGCCCGCCTCCGAGGAGGCCGGTGCGGAGGCGGCGTCCGCGGACTCGGCGCCTGCGTCGTCGACGCCCGGCCCGGTGTGGAGCGCCGGGACGATCACTGACCGGGACCGATCTCAGGCGCCCCAGGACATCAAGGGCTCCACGCTCCTGTGGGGGGCCTTTCTGCTCCTGGTGGGCGGGCTGCTCATCGCGGCGGGCCTGGGGCTGCGCTTCGACTTCACGACAACGGCCATCGCCTGCTTGGCGGGCCTGGGTGGCCTGCTCGTCATCGCCGCTCTCATCCCCAAGGGGCTCCTGCAGCAGCAAGAAGCCCTGATCCGCTGACATTGACCCCTGTACCCACTCGATCGAGGCCGCGAGGACGCACCTCAGGGCCCCGCCGACTTGCACACCTCCACGGTGAGTTCGCGAACCCCAACGTGACGTCCTCGCGGCGTAGTATTCAAAGAGAACTCACCGGAACCGAGAACCTCCACCACTGCGAAGGATGACGGACATCGATGGTTGAGACAGCACTCTCCGTAGTCATGAGCCTGATCCTGAGCGTGACCGGCATCGTCCTTGTGGTGCTGGGGCGCCGGATGGCGCAGCGCAGGCTCCCGCCGAGCTCGTGGGCGGGAGTGCGTTACGAGATCGCGCTGCGCTCGGAGGAGAACTGGTACACGATGCAGGCCCGGTGCGCGGCGGCGACTGTGGGACTGGGCGTGGTCTTCATCGACTCGGCCCTCCTGTTCGTCATCCAGGCGGCCCTGCATGAGACGATCTCGATCCTGATTCCCATGGCCATCATGCTGATTCAGACGGTTGCCGGTATCGCGTTCCTTCACGTTCAGGGCCGCAGGTGCGCCGCAGAGCTGACGTAGAGCGCATAGGTCGGCTCCCCGACCGACTGACTCTGGTGAGGCAGCCGGTCGGGGATGGTCGGCGTCGGGTGCGAGTGCTCAGCCCTGGTAGACGATCTTGGCCTTGACGTCGTCGACGGCCTCCTCGCCCAGGTAGTGGCGCACGATCTCCAGGCCGAAGTCGATGGCGGTGCCCATGCCGCGCGAGGTGATGACGGGGCCGTCGGCCACGACGGCGGCCTGACTGAGCTGCGCGCCGTGCTCGGCGAGCACGCCCACGAAGCCGGGGTTCGACGTCGCCTGGCGTCCCTCGAGCAGGCCCAGCTCGGCCAGGATCGAGGGGCGGCGCAGATCGCGGCCACGGGCCGGCCGGCGCGCACCCGCTCGGTGACCGCGGCCATGAGGGGCTCGATGGCCTTGAGGTTGGGGGTGCCGGGGATGCCGCCGGGCAGGACGAGCATGTCGTAATCGTCCAGGTTCGCCTCGGCCAGGGTGAGGTCGCAGGTGACGACGATGTTGTGGGAGGAGACGACGGCCCGCTCGGGGGTCACGGAGATCATCGTCGTGGGGATGCCGGCGCGGAAGAGGATGTCCACGGTCGCCAGCGCCTCAACCTCCTCCAGCCCGGGGGCGATGAAGACGGCGACGGCCTTATCGGTCCTCTGGTCGGTGGGCGCGTGGAAAGCAGGCATGTCTCCTCCAGGAAGGTCGGCTCAGGTCAGTGTGGCTGCCGCTATCACCCTACGCGCCCGGAAGGTCGGGCGCGAAGGAAACCGCAGTTCCCCGCCTCTGCCTGCGGTCCTCAGCGCTGGCGCAGGAGGTGCTGCTCAGCGCTGTCCAGGATCGGTTTGGCGGTCTCGGGCGCGTAGATGCTCAGGCCGCCGTCGGAGACGAGCAGATCCACGTTGCCGTCGCCACCGATGGTGACCGGCTCGTGCCCGCCCAGGACACAGATCCACTGCTCGCCGGCGTGCCCCGCCCCGACGTGGAGGCGCTTGGTGCCGGCCCTGCGGTCGGACAGGGACGACGGCGAGCCCGGAACCTGGGTGGGCATCGTCGCCCTCGCGCGTGAAGCCGACGACGTCGAGGGTTATCAAGGGCGTCGTGCTGGGGGCCCGTGGGCCAGGGGCGCGACGCATGGTCGTCGAGCAGCGGCAGCTCGGTGACGGCCGGCAGGTCGCCGGTCTCGGGGTGCCGAACAGGTCGCCCCAGAAGACGCAGGGGGTTCCGGCCTCACGCAGCAGGATGAGGGCGTAGGCCGAGGGCTTGAACCAGGACTCGATGGTGGAGGCCAGCGACTGACCCGGCTGGGTGTCGTGGTTCTCCACGAAGGTGACGGCGCGCGCGGGGTCGGCGGCCACGAGGGTGCCCTCGAAGAGGCGGGTCAGGTCGACGTCGCCGTTGGAGGTGGAGGCGGCGTGCAGGGTGGAAGTGGAGGACGTCGAACAGGCTCATGAAGGGCACGGCCTCCAGGTAGCCCTCCAGCTCGGCGACGTCGCGGGACCAGTACTCGCCCACGGCCGGCAGGGGGCGCGGCCGGTGGCGCGGCGAAGCTCAGGCAGCCAGCGGGCGAAGAAGTCGGCGCCGACATGCTTGAGGGCGTCCAGGCGCAGGCCGTCAACGCCGGTGGTCTCCACGTACCAGCGCCCCCAGCGGTCCATCTCGGCGCTGACGGCGGGGTCGGTGACGTGGACGTCGGGCCATGAGGTAGTCGTGGTTGCCGAGCTCGTCGTTGACGTTCTCGTTCCACTGCTTGCCCTCGAAGAGCCAGACGCCCTGCTGGTGGCGGGCCTCGTCCCAGTCGGTGCCGTGGAAGCGGGTCCAGTCCCAGGTGAAGTCCGAGTAGGCGCCGGCGCGCCCGGGAAGGTGTAGCGGGTCCAGGCGGTGATCTCCTCGGCCTGCCCGATGGGGCGCATGCGGTCGTGAGGGTCGACGGGCGTGGCGCGCACGACCTCGGTGGCGTCCCCCGCCCATGCGGTGGTTGAGGACAATGTCCGCTACGACGCTGATGCCGGCCGCGTGCAGGGCCTCGACGGCGGCGAGGTAGTCCTCCTTGGTGCCGTACTTGGTGGGGACGGTGCCCTTCTGGTCGAACTCACCCAGGTCGTGGGTGTCGTAGACGCCGTAGCCGACATCCTCACGCCGGCCTGCCCCTGGGCGGGTGGGAGCCACACCGAGCTCACCCGCAGTCGGCCAGGAGGGCGGCGTTGTCCGCCAGGAGGCGCCAGTGAGTGGAATCGGCGGGCGGGTCCCAGGCGAAGGCCTGGAGCAGGAGGGGTTGACGACGTCGTCCGGGTTGGCGGGGCTGGGCTGGGCGTGGTTCTCGGTCACGGTTCCGGTGATGCGCAGTCCTCCCGCGGCCGGGTGCATTTCGGTGCGGACGGGGCATTCGACGCCGTCGGGGACCGAAATTCTGTCCCCCTACGCGCAGCAGGTCCCCGGCCGGAAGAGCGCACCCCACGCACATGTGTTGTCTCATGACTTCTGAGGAGTTTCGGATGTCATGACATCTCAAAAGCATCGGTGAGGGTGGGTCTGCCAGAGGAGAGCTGTTGCTTGGGCCTGTCGGAGGGACCGGCCCGGTCACTGTGGTGGCGGCCGGCGTCGTCTGGATGCACTGCACGAGGGTGGGGTGCCACTGGAGGAGGTTGGGGGTACTGCGGGTAGGTGGGGCCTTCGTGCAGTACGCACAACCCTTGGTCAGTGAATCCCGACCCTCGTGGGTAGACCGACTCGAGGCGAGACTCAAGGCAGAGCCGGCGTCGAACCATGACCACCGGACCCCGCGCAGGCAGCGGGCAGGGGGCGGACCTGTGACGGAGGCGCCGGGCTGTGCCACCAGAACCCCGGACTCGTTCCTGCGCGGCCCGGTGTCCACAGCGCTGACATGAACCATGTCTGCCGCCAATGTTCCCAGCGGGGATCGTTGGAATCCTGCGGATGATCTTCGGTGTGCAGCGCCGGTGCGGGGTTGATATCAGCGCTGTGGACACCAGCGACCTGCCAGACCTCTTCCCTTCGACCTCACCCTCGCCTCCAGGACCACCAGTCTGCCCCGGACTCCCGCCCGAGCGAGTGCCTCAGAAGTCATGACACTCAGATGTCCCAGAAGTGAGGAGACAACACAGCACCCCCGCGCACAGAATGTCCCCGCAGACGGAAGAAGGAAGGACGATGTGGACAGTGCGGATCGACGGCCCCATAATGGTGGGGAGCCAGCCGGCTGCTACCGGTTGACTCCCCTCGCGAGGAACGGCCCTAGCCGATCCACTTACTGAGGGCATCCACAAGGACACCGACGGCCCGGATCAGGCGAGCGACAGCGGTCAAGACTACGCTCACCTTCCGGGCCGTTACCTTGCCCTTGCGGACTTCTGCGCGTCGTCCTCTCGGCTTGGACACGGCCCTCACCTCCTCCCGGCTCCTTCCTCCCCGGCAAGGACATGAGTGTTCCGGGAGAAGATGCCATGGGAGGCGTCGTAGAGCAGGGCGGCGACGTCGTCGAGCTGAGCGGCAATCTCGGTGAAGTCCCGATCCAGGTCGAGGGTGCGCACGTGGAAGCGGTGCCCGGTCTCGGTCCAGGTCTCGCAGATCGGTGGGTCGACGGCGGTCTGGGCGTAGAGCAGCATCCCGGCAACCTCGCGCCCGGCCTGCCGGGGGTCGCTGGCCTCGTGCATGACGTAGCTGTAGATCTGGTTGCGGTTGGCCGGGGACAGGATCTGCCTGTCATAGCGGAAGCCGAGGACGCGCCCGTAGCACTTGGTGTCGATGATGAGGGTCCGCTCCGGCCCGGTCAGGACGATGTCGGTGTGCAGCCCCGGGAGGAAGACCGGGGCGTCCTCGATACCGCCGCTCACCCAGGGAGCGCCGGCGCGCAGAGTGGGGGTGGTGGCGGCGGGATGAGGCCAGGACGAAGCGCTCGTACAGGGCGCTCAGCTCCTGGGGGTCGAGGAAGTCGGCGAGGGCTGACCGCACCGTCTGCGCCGCTGAGCAGCCGCTCGTCCAGCACGAGTCGGCACACGCCCATGAGCAGCCGGTAGGAGCGGTTACCGCGGTGGAAGCGCAGGCTCTCCCAGTGCAGGTGCCGCAGGTCCCCGGGGCTCATCACCTTGACGTCGCCCATGACGAGCAGCGCGGACTTCAGGCGCGTCCTGCGTGACGGGGCGATGTCGCCGTGCAGGAGCAGCCGCAGGGCGGCGGTCTTGAGAGCCGGTTCATGAGGGTGTTCTCGGTACGCTCGTCGTAGTCGCAGTGCACCAGGCTCCTGCAGCGCGCCCTCAGGCGCATCGTGGCGGCCGGGTCGATGCGCCCCCGCACAACCGTCAGGTCCTCGCTGAAGGGCTGGTAGTCCCGCTCAAAACCGCGTCGGCGCTGGTTGTCCAGCCCACCGGCCAGGATCGCGGCGAGCATGTCGTGGACGTGCTCGAGAGTCCTCGGCCGCCAGGCGCCGGTGCTCGCCGGTCTCCAGCGCCTTGAAGGCGTAGGCCAGCATGTAGTAGACGTTCTTGAGCAGGACGGTGCTCGGGACCGCGCTGATGCGGCCGGCCGGGAGCCCCGTCCCGCGCCCGGCCGGGCAGGGCCTCCGTCATACCAGGACGCTCTCCAGCTCGTGGATGCTCTCGTCCATCGCGGCGGGATTGTCGAACCAGTACTCGCGCACCAGTGGCTCCAGCTCGTAGCGCACCACCGAGGTCACGTCCGCATCCGAACCCGCAGGGTTCTCGGGGCCGGCCGCAGGCAGGCACAGGTAGGAGTGGCCGATCTGGAACCCGGGGCCGAGGGCCTCGTCCTCGGCGATCCGCTGGTTGAGGCGGCGTACGACGTCGACCAGCGCCTCCAGCCTCGAGCTGCCCACGGCCTCGACGTGCCTGAGGAACCCAGGGTGGTCGAGGCCGGGCCTCATCTCCGAAGAAGGCGAAGCGGCGCCGTAGCGCGTAGTCGATGAGGGCCAGCCCCGGTCGGCGGTGTTCATCATGCCGATGATGTGGAGCCGCTTCGGAACGGACAGCAGCTCCCCGGACACGGGCAGGCGCAGCGCCTCCCCACGGTGCTCGGCCTCGATGAGCATGAGCAGCTCACCGAAGGCCTTGGAGATGTTGGCCCGGTTGATCTCGTCGATGATGAACACGTAGTCCCGTCCCGGGTCGGCGGCGGCACGCCGGCAGAACCTGGCGAAGACGCCCCTCGGCGGCCGCGAACCCGCCCTCGGCCGTGGGCCGCAGCCCGACGACGACGTCCTCGTAGGCGGTCGACTGGTGGAACTGCACCACCTCCACCCGCGAGTCATCCGTCTGACCCATGAGGGCGTAGGCCGGGCGCTTGGCCGCGAAGGTCTTCCCCGTGCCCGGGGCACCCTGGAGGATGAGGTTCTTCTTGCGGCGCAGCAGCCCGAGCATCTGCTCCAGGTCCTCGGGATCGACGAATACCTCCGCCAGGAAGTTCTCCCGCGTGTAGACGTCGGCGGCGTCGGGCTCGTCAGCGTTCCGGGGACTCGCGGCGGGGGCGGAGACCGTGGACAAGTCAGGGTCGTTCCGGTCCTCGAACAGTGACTCGAGCTGGGCCGGGTTGTAACTGGTCTCCTGCGTGAGGCGCTGCAGTGTCACTCGGCGGACACCTCGCTGAAGCGGCCAGGGAGCCGGCATGCGTCCACTCGACGTCGCGCACGCAGCGGTAGGAGGGCCGGGCATCGTCGTAACGGAACTGCGAGCGGACGACGCCGCGCCCGATGATCTCGGTGGGACCGCGCCGGGCGTAGACGACGTCGCCGGGACGCATCATGTGGTGAAGTCCCGGATCATGCCCGCCGCGCCTGTCGGCCTGCCTCCCCAGTCCCCGTAGCCGGCCTCCAGAGCCTCGATGACGGCCTCCTCGTTCGGGTAGCTCGTGGGGTCGCCGATCCGGTCCCAGTTGAGTGCCATGATCCCGGCCGTTCGAAACTCCTCCCACTCCCGGCGCCCTCGCCCGGGACGTAAAAGCCAGTAGCCACGCTCCTGCTCCTCGGCCGTCTGAGCATCCTCATCCGACGTCGTCATCGGCTCGCTCATGCTTCCTCCCTCGTCGCCCGTGCCCGCGGCGCTGCGGGCACGATCAGGGAGAATAGTAGTGCCGGCTCACCCGTCTGATACCAGTCTGGTACCACCTACTACTGTGGAGACATGGCGATGACATTGCGCTGAGCAAAGAGGACGAGCGGCTGCTCGCGCTCCCTTGCACAGGAGGACGGGGTCAGCCGCCAGGAGGCGACGATCCGGGCGATCCACGAGGCGGCCGCGCGCCGTGGACATGAACAGCGAGTCGCGGACGCCTCCGCCCGCATCCGCAACCGGTACGCCGAGGTCCTGGAACGCCTCGGCCGCTGATCAGGGCAGAGATGGTCGAGTACCTGACGCTCGAGGACGCACTGTCTCTCATTGAGGGCCTCGCTGTGGGACCGGTCCGGGATCTCGGCCTGCTCGACTCGGCGCTGCACCGACCTGCGACCATGCTCTGGGGACGCGACGCTTACGCCACGATCGATGAGAAGGCGTCGGCTCTGCTCGATTCCCTGGTCCGCAATCATCCACTGGCGGATGGCAACAAGCGCCTGGGGTGGTTGACCACGCTGGTCTTCCTGGACATCAACGGCCACTGAGTCGAGGCTCCCGACGACGACGCCTACCGGCTGGTGATGGACGTCGCCGCTGGGAGGCTCTCACTTAAGGAGGTCACTGAGGCCCTGTCTCGATGGCATGCTCGCAGCACCACGATGCGCTCGGAGAGTCTGCCCACCAGCGGCAGCCGCGTCAGGGGGCGCGAGCAGGGGTGGTGGCGCGCAATGGTACGGGTGAAGGGGACGTCGTGGAGCAGCGTGTAGCCGGGGCCGTCGTCCGGTGGAACTCGGCGGCGCTGGAGCAGCCGTAGGTGTAGCGCGCACCCGCGTCCTCCACTGAGCGCTCTGGCCGTACTTCTGGAACAGGCTGGGCATGACATCGATGAGGACGGTTGCACCGGGCAGGCGCGCAGCGATGATGTCCAGGAGCGTGCGCACCTCCTCCCGCTCGAAGTACATGCTCAGTCCCTCGATGATGACGAGCACGTCGCGGCTCACGTCCCCAGCTGGTCGGGCCAGGAGGGGTCGAGGGCGGAGGCGGCAATGGTGCAGTGACGCCCACCGTCCTCGAGCAGCCGGCGTCGCAGCGCGATGACGTCGGGCAGGTCGAGGTCGTGCCAGGTGACGCGCCCGTCGTCGAGGCGCTGGAAGCGGGTGTCAAGCCCGCAGGCGATGTTGACCACCGTGCAGCCGGGGTGGGTGTCCAGGGTACCCGGCCACGAGCGGGTCGAGTGTGAGGGTGCGCAGCACGACGCCGTCGGCCATGAGCCGGTCCTGTCTGGCCATGGTGAAGTCGTAGTCGAGCCGGGAGACGAGCTCGACGGCGGCGAGGGTCGGTGAAAGCGCGGCCGGTCGGAGAGCGTGTGCTCCGCCTTGGCGTGGAGGGTCAGCAGCATCGTCTTGCTGACACTGGTCCGTCTGCTGTCTCGTGTGCGCTCATGCGGTCAATTCTGCGACGCCTGCGGCTCGGGAACCACCGCTGGCAGCAAAACGGGCGCCGCCGCGCTGCCGCTGCCCGCCGCGCGGCTCAGTCCTCTCAGTCCTCTTCAGGACCCCGTTCCGAGCCAGGGAAGCCGATGGTGCGGCGCACGGCCTCCTCCCAGTTGGCGTCGCCGAAGCCGTGGGCGGCGCCGGGGATGGTGACGAGCTCGGCATCGGGCAGGGGCGCTCGCGGCGGTTCGGAGACTTCGATGGGCACGGCGCGGTCCTGGTCCCCGTGGACGATGAGGAACGGGACGGCGGTAGGTGGCCAGCTCGGCCCCGACCTCAAGGTTCCAGCCGTCGACGGCGTAGGCGCGCCCCAGGCGGGTGCCCGCCCAGTCGAACTCCTCGGGCACGGCCGCCGGAGTGCGGAAGGCGGCGCGCAGGTTCTCCCCCAGCCGCAGAGCCGGGTACCACAGGGCCAGGGCGGTGACCTGCTGCGGGTGGCGGGCGGCCGCGAGCGCTGCGACCGCCCGCCCAGACTCAGCCCGAACAGGGCGACCCGGGAGGCGTCGACCTCCGGCCAGGCGCAGGCGGCGGTGAGGACGGCCTCGAGGTCGGCCAGCTCGGTGAGGGCCGACATCGCGGTGGTCTCGCCCTGGCTGGCGCTGCCGCCGCCCCCGCGGAAGTCGAAGCAGATGGCCACGGCCCCGGCCGCGGCGAAGCGCCGAGCCATGGGGGCGACGCGGGTGTGGGGAGCCCTCCATGCCGTGGCAGCAGATGACCAGGGGCGCGGGGGCCGACGACGCCGTGCGCGGGACGTAGGCCAGTCCCCGAGCCTCTGCCCCTGGACGGTGAGGGGTGACCTGCCGTGAGAGGTAGGGCTGCGTCGTCGTCACGTGTTCTCCTTGCTGTGCAGGGGCCGGCAACGAGAACCGGCCCGGCGGCCATCGTAGACGGGTCGCCGGACGGGTGAGGACGCGCAGCGTCAGCGGTAGGCCTCTGTGGAGGCGTTCTCGTCGTAGCGGGCCACGAGGACCAGGCCGGACAGGGCGTAGGGGCCACCGATGTAGGGCATGACCTGCACCAGGGCGGCGGCCACCTTCTGGCGGGAGGAGCCGGCCCCTGATCACCCGGCCACGTGCGGGCGCAGCTGGGTGGTGGCGCCGATGGCGGCGATGGCCACAAGGCTGATGAGCTCGCGCTGGGCGACGTCGAGGCCGCCGCGGGTGGCGAAGTCGCCGAAGGCCGAGGGAGGTCAGCGGGTGGGGCACGAACTGGTCGAAGGGCTCCGGGCAGGGCGGAGAAGACCTCCTTGACCTCGTTGCCGTACAGCGGAGCCTGGATGGCGGCGCCGGCCTGCTCGCGGGCGCTGGGGTCGGTGGCGTCGACGGTGCCGGCACTCTCAGGGCGAGGGAGATGCCACGCGCCTCGAAGACCTTATTGGCGATGTCGATGGCGTTGAGCGTCTTGGGGAAACCGATGTAGGGGCGCACTGGTAGATGGTCTCGCGCAGCTGGAGCGGGCCGGCTCCGATGTTAAGGGCCGCGCCCACATGGGCCGTGAGCTGCGGAGGGTCTGCATGGCGGTCAGGACGGTGACGGTGAGCAGCTCTCGCTCGACGTCGGTGAGGACTCCTGTGAGAAGGCCTCATCGAAGATCTCGTTCTGGAGGGATGTCGAAGAGCTCAGGATCCGTGGGATGCGGCTGCGGCTCCACGCCAAAGAAGTCGGGTGAAGGTCTCACGTGCCTGTGGTGTCAGCGCCATGGAGGGGCTCCTTATGCAGTGCGGGCGGCTCAAATCCGAGCATGTCACGTCGGCCGCCCCGGCGATGGGTTTAGCTACGCCCCGTCGCCGGATTCGCGACGGGGCGACCTCTAGACCAGCGCCATGCCGCCGTCGACGAGGATGAGCTGTCCCTGGACATAGCTGGAGGCGTCGGAGGAGAGGTAGAGGATCGTCCCGTTGAGCTCGCCCTTACCTCCGGGGCGGCCGGCGGGGTTGAGCGCGTTGTAGGCCGTCAGGAACTCCTTGCTGCCGAACAGGGTGCTCTCGGTCATCTCGGGAGGCGAACAGCCCCGGTCCGACGGCGTTCACGGTGATCCCGTAACGGGCGTAGGGCAGGCCATTCCCTTGGTGAGCCCCAGGACCGCAGCCTTGGAGGCGTTGTAGGCGTGGCGGATGAACACGTCCTGCTTGTCGGCGATGACGGCGTTGACCGAGGCGATATTGACGATCTTGCCGTACCCGCGCTCACGCATGAGGGGCACGACGTACTTGCTGACGTGGAACATGCCCTTGACGTTGGTGTCGAAGGAACGGTCCCAGTCGGCCTCCGAGAGGGTGTCGACACCGCCGCGCACGGCGACCCCCGCATTGTTGAGAAGGATGTCGATGTGCCCATAGGCCTCCACCACCTTCTCGACGGCGTTACGGCAGCTCTCCTCGCTGGTGACGTCACAGCGGACGGCGAGCGCACGGCGTCCAGCCGCCCGGATCTCCTCGCCCAGAGCCTCCAAACGCTCAAGACGCCGGGCGAGTAGGGCGACGTCGGCACCGTTCTCGGCGTAGGCACGGGCGGCGTCCGCACCGAGGCCCGAGCTTGCCCCGGACACGACTGCCACCTTCCCACTGAGGTCGAACATACTGGTCATGGTGGTTCCTCCTTGCGCCCTCCGGCGCACCCCAGGTGGCGTCGTCGGAGCGGACCGCTGTGAACCATGCCGGGGTTGTCGGGGTATCGCAAGGACCAAGAACCTTCCTGGATCTTCTGCCCGACTGGAGCAGCAGCGCCTCACGGGCGTGAAGGTCCGTGAGCAGTCACCGCTCGAAGCCCGCGAGCCTCCAGGCCGAGCGGATGACGCGGGCGGCCTGCGTCTCGAGCTCGTCGCGCGTCAGGGGCCGCGCCTCCGCCGTCCGGCTCGGTCCGTCCGCCCGGCCCACGGCCTGTGCTTCCCCGCTCCAGGGCCGCCAGGAGGTCCTGCCGGTCCGTCTCACCTCCGGGCATGAAGAGCTCGCCTCCGGCCTTGATGGTGGCGGCCGCGGTGGCACGCGGGTGCTTCATGTCGCTGCGGGTCATGCCGTCGACGACCCAGTCGGTCATGACCAGTCCGTCGAAGCCCCACTCCCGGCGCAGGGATGACCTCGAGCAGCTGGGCAGACTCGGAGGTGTGGACGCCGTTGATGAGGTTGTAGGAGGTCATGACGGCGGCGGGGCGGGCCTGGCGCACGCAGATCTCGAAGGCGCGCAGGTAGAGGTCGCGCAGGGCTCGGGGGCTGACCCGGCTGTTGGAGTTGAGGCGGTTGGTCTCCTGGTTGTTGCAGGCCAGGTGCTTGATGGTCACGCCCCGCCCCGGGTGGGTCTGGACCCCGCGGGTGATGGCGGCGGCGATGCGTCCGGCCAGCAGCGGGTCCTCGGAGAGGTACTCGAAGTTGCGTCCGCACAGGACGCTGCGGTGCAGGTTGATGGCGGGGGCGAGCCAGAGGTGGATGCCGAAGCGTTCCATCTCGGCCCCGACGACGTCGCCGAGGCGCTCGACCAGTGCCGGGCTCCAGGACTGGGCGAGCGCGGTGCCAATGGGGATGGCGGTGGTGTACTGCTCGCGGATCTCGGTGGGTTCGCGGGGGCATGGCTCGTCGGCGATGCCGAGGGCCTCGCGTCCGGCGTCGTCCATGAGCTCAAGAAAGGCGGCGGGCAGGCTGGAGTCGCCCCAGGAGAAGGGGCCCTCGGCGTCAACCCCGTAGGTGGGGGCCAGGCGCAGGCCGGCGGGGCCCTGTCGGCCATGATGATGCTGGGCAGGCCGGGGAGCCGGGTGGTGGTCTGGCCCGCCGCGCCGATGACGGTGGTGGAGGCGGCCCCGACGATGGAGCCGGATTCCTCACCGCTGCGGTAGTCCCCCAGGACGGTGTGGTGTGAGCTCGTCGTCGCAGAGCCCTCTGGCCAGGGTGAGAGCCTTGCTGACGTCCTCCGGCGCTACCCGCTCATCGGGCTCGGCGACGTCCGGCCGGCGCAGGTGGGTCGGGTCGACGGCGAGCACCGGCAGGCCGGCCGGGATGTCAGGAGGATCGGCGCCTCGGGCTTCCAGTCGGTGAAGCCGGGCTCCCCCAGGTCGCCGGTCAGGTGCCGCACGGTTGCGTCCTGGGCGAGCTCAACGACGGCGACGGGGCTGAGGTGCCGGCTGGAGGTTCCCGCCCGCAGCAGGTAGCGCCCGGCCTCCAGGATCGTGGCGCGGGCGGCCTCGTCGTAGGAGGCCAGGTCGGTCAGGTCGACGTCGACGGTGATCCGTGCCGTGGCGCCGGGGGCGATCTCGTCGGTCTTGGTGAAACCGGCGAGTGCCTGGAGCGGCTGGTCGAGGCGTCCGGCCGGGACACTGGCGTAGACCCGATGGTCCTTCACCTGGGTAGTCGCCGGTGCTGGTGACGTCGACGTCGATGCTCACGCGGGCGCCGTCGAGGCTCACCTGGCGGGTCTGGATATCGAAGGTCGTAGCCCAGCCCGAATCCGAAGGGGAGGGAGCGGTGCCTTGCCGACCGAGTCGTAGAAGCGGTAGCCGATGTAGACGCCCTCGCGGTAGGGGTGTCGTCCGGGTCGCCGAAGTCGCCGATCTGGTCGTCCTCGTCCCAGGCAGCCCAGGTGGTGGCGAGCTTGCCGGAGGGGTAGGTCCGCCCCAGGAGGACGTCGGTGAAGGCATCACCGGTGCAGGCGCCGAGCTGGGAGAGCAGGAGGATGTTGGCAACGTCATCGAGCGGGCTGAGGTCGACGACGCCGCCCACGTTGAGCACGAGGAGGAACCGCTCGAAGCGCCCGTTCAGGGTGAGGATGTCACGGACCTCGGTGTCGGTGAGCCTGAGGTCACCGGCCTCGGGGTGCGGTCGTTGCCTTCCCCGGAGGTTCGGGACAGGACGTAGACGGCTGCGTGGTGGGTCGGTGCCGGCCGGGACGTCGAGGGGATCGTGTACTCCGGCTCGGGCATGACCGAGCCCATGCCGACCATGATGGCGGGGACGCCGCGCTCGGCGGCCTCGGCCCTGATACCGGCGACGAAGTCCTCGTGGGCCTGAGCTCGGACACGATCGTAGGCCTCCAGCCAGGGCCGCGTGGCGATGGTGAAGCCGGCCGTCTCCAGGCCCTCCTCGATGGTGGTGACGTGGCGGGAGTTGACGTCTCGCTGCCGGTTCCGCCCTGATGGTGTGTCGCGCACCGGAGCCGAACAGGGGCGATCGCGCCCGGCTCAGCCAGGGGAAGGCACCGTCGGAACGCAGCAGCACCATGCACTCGGGGGCGAGAGCGCGGACGGCGGCAAGATGGTCGGTCTCATGAGTGCCCATACGCACCTACTTCATGACGTGTCGTGACAAGATGTCCACAGTACGGCTGCATGATGAGCTGGGGGCGACCCAGGGGACGAGCGTATTGCGATCAATATCAGCGTCAGTGACGGGGTCCTTCCACGTCTCAGTGAACTTTTCCCCGCCCTGTTGGATCGGAAAATAGTCGGCATATAGTCGCCGTCGTAGGACGTGCTTGACCAGGCGTTTCCAGGAACCGGGTCCGGTGTGTGCTCGGAGGCTCCGGATGGAGACGTCGTCGGCGCCAGCGGATGGTACACGGGCGCCTGGTAGCTCCGTGCCGCCTGGACCAGCTCATCGCCGAGAGGATCGCGACATAGCACCCTCAGTCGGCTGTCCGCAACGGCTGACGTCGGAGAGCCCGTAGACCGAGATCGAGATGCCGGCCTGATCGTCTGACAGGGAGGCGCTGGCCGAGGTGATCGCGCAGGCGGGCTGGCTGAGCTGGACCACGATGTAGGTCCTCTCCCCCAGCGCGCCGGCTCCAGCCCCTTGGGTTGTGGCCTGCGCCGGATCGAGAGTCGCTAACGCGACCTTGGAGTCGATGACCGCGGCGGAGGCAAAGGCCGCGGGCTGATCACCGCAGTCCACGGGTAGTAGATCGGATTCACCCGATCTGCTCCGAGGAATCCGACTGATGGTGCTGTACAGCGCCCTCGACCACTGGGGTGAAGAGCGTGACGGGCTCCCCGCCGGCGACCGGGCTCGCCGCAGCCGAGGAGAAGGGATCCACGGTCTCCCCCGAAGCAGTAGGACGAGGAGATGGGGAGGCGTCACCACTATCGCAACCGTACGCATAGGGCATGCAGTGGCCAGCAGAATCAGCGGACGTCGTCTCGGCATCCGATACGGAGTGAAGTGCAGGAAGGAAGGGAAGGGCCGCCAGGATCAGCGCGAGCACCACCATGAAGCAGCCCACTCCACGATTCGCAGCGTACTGTCTCTCCGAGGGCTCAGTGGCCTCGGGGTCGCGGTATCTCCATGCTTCAGTCGACCACCACAGTGCCTCCGGATCGGACAGCATGAGGAACAGTCCGAGTCCGCCCATCAACAAAGCCGACAGAATAAGAGAAATTGCCATACTCGCTTCTTCTTGAGTGAACAGTTCCACCCCGCCGCCACGGGCTTCAGATGCCTACGATAGCCGAGACATGCCCCCGATCCGGAAAAGCTCTTCGGACCGCGTTCGAGGCCCCTGCGAAATGGAGGAATCATAGAAGGCACCCAGGAGAGTCAGCGGGGAGCAGGGATCGCGCGTCGGCGCGGCCAGTGTGGGTCTGACGGTGGGGGCCTTCAGCCTGTACTCCCACAGGCGCTATGGCCGCTCGGCCGCGGCGAGCCTGGCGGAGTACGGCACCCGGCCGATCAAGGCGCTGGCGGCCCGCATTCCGATGACCGAGCGGATCGCGCGTCTGGCCGACCGCCCGAGCCTGCCCGCACCATCACCTTCCGGCCTGGGGGCGCTTCTTCTACGACCTGGAGCGGCGCGGGGACCCGGCATGCCCATCTACTACCTCCGCCCGCGGACGCCGTCGAAGCCGTTATCGTCTACCTGCACGGTCGGCGGCTATATCTCAACAGCCAACTCGGCGCACGCCCACCTGGTCGATCATCTCGCCCGCAGGGCAGGGGCCGACGTCGTCATGCCGCTCTACCCGCTGACGCCCCACCACACCTGGCAGGAGGCGCACCGGTTGGTGCTGGACCTCTATCGGCGCACGGTGGCGGAGGAACCCGGGGAAACGGATCATCCTCGATGGGGACAGCGCGGGCGGGGGCCTGGCAGCGGTTATCGCCCTGTCCCTGGCCGAGGCCGGAGACGCCCAGCCCGACGAGCTCGCCCTCATCTCGCCGTGGGGTCGACATCACCAACACCAGCGGATATCGCCGACTACGTCGACGCCGACCCGCTCATGGCTCCGAGCCCCTCGCCGAGATCGGCCGTTCCTGGGCGGGCAGCACCCGCGACCGACTGGCACCTCTCCCCATCTACGGCGAGCTGTCGGGTTTGAGGAAGGTGACGACCTTCGTGGGGACCCGGGAGATCCTCCTGCCGGACAATGCGCTCTTCCACGCCAAGCTCCTGGAGGCCGGGGTGGACTCGACACTGCACGTCGGCGAGGGGCTCAACGTCTACCCGATGTTCCCCACCCCGGAGGGGCGCCGGGCACGCCGCGATCTGGTCCGCATCGTCACCGGCGAGCTCGCCTGACCCGTCCACGCCCTCATTACCGCCACTGGCGGTAAAGTGTGGCGGTAATCGTCGTCACACCGACAACATCACGGTCTCCCGACAAGCCGAGAGCATCTCAGAGGAGAACAGATGGGCTACGAGCCAGCCGCTGAACCGCACCGCCGAGATCGACGAGCTCTGCATGGAGATCGCCGAACTCGTCGGCGCTTTGGAACAACCTCCCTCTCAGCACGAGCCCTGTCCTTCACCGCGAGCTGCGCATCCCACCATCCATTCCTCCCTCATGATCGAGGGGAACACGCCTCACGTGAGACGGTCACGCAATCCTCGACGGCAAACGGGTTCTTGGTCCCGCCGAGCAGATTCTCGGGTGGACAACGCCCGTCTCGCATATCAGCTCATGGATGATCTCAACCCTCATTCTGCCGATGACCTGTTGCGAGTTCACGGTGTCATGATGCGCAGGCTCATCGACGACGCCGGACGATACCGTTCAGGAACGCCGGTGTCTTTCAGGGAGCAGACTCGTCCACGCAGGGACACCAGCGCAGTACGTCCCCGAGGTCATGGGCGACTTGTTCGGCTGGATGTCGTCAACCGACCTTCACCCTCTGTTGGTATCCTGCATCTTCCACTACGAGTTCGAGGTTCATCCACCCTTCGCGGACGGCAACGGCCGCACCGGCCGCCCTATGGCACACGCTGCTGCTGTCCACTGGCGATCCCCATTGGCCTGGTTACCGATTGAAAGTGTGATCCGCGGACGCCAGACCGACTACTACGCAGCGATCGCGAGCTCCAACACGGCGGGGACGAGCGATTCCTTTGTCACCTTCATGCTCACGATTATCAGAGATGCGCTCATCCCCTACGCATCAGACTCTCCGGCCCAGGATCGCGAGGAACGGACGCTCTCGTTCTTCAAAGCTGACCCGAGTGCAACCATTGCCGATCTGGCAGGCCATTTAGAGTGCGCGCGCAGAACAGCGGAACGTATTGTCTCCGACCTGCGCCGCTCGGGGCGTCTGAGAAGAGAGGGGAGCGCTCGAGCAGGAACATGGCGCGTCATAGAAGAGGTGACTCTGCTTAGCCCGGTCGACAGGGTCACCTGGAGCGCCGCAGTCTCGTCCGCCTCGTCACCGGGGAGCCCACCGCTTGAGAGTCGGTAGGACGACAGCCAGGTAAGAGATGGCCTCGTCCCGAGAGACACCGACCCCCTCGGCCATATAGGGGGCGGCGTGCTCGATGAAGGCATCGAGCGATTCCTCCAGTGAAGGCCCCGTCCGGATAGCACCAGGTGCAGTACTCCTCCGACTTCGTACCGTCGGACTCGGCACCGTAGTCCGCCTCTTTGCCCAGGGGAAGCGCAGCTCTGGCAGCACAGCCCGGGGGCATCTCCAGAAGCCGTGTGACTGGAACGTCAAGCCGCGCCAGCGAGGCTTGCACATATCGACACCCGGTCGTCACCCCCGGTCTCCACCTCGAGACGGCTTGGCGGGTAACAGGACCTTGCCCGCCAGGTCACTGCTGAGTCATCCCCTGAGCCTCCCGGCTGCGCTAATGACCTCTCCGATACTCATGCTGGTCCCTTTCTCTTCCGCAGCCCTCTGCATGGCTACGCTCATCAGGTAACCACAGTCCCGCTCCGACGTCGAGAAACAGGTTGTTGCACCGGAACACCGGCTTTCCGGGCCACCGACAAAAACGGCGGCTAGGAATATCTTCGTCCCTAACGACGCAGCGATCATCAGTAGTCGTAAAACGTGATCGGACACCGATCCCTATTCGAGCTTCAGAACTCAAGGCCGCAAAGCCTTCAAGGGAAAGTCACGGCGCCATCGGGAAGCATCATCGTGGGACCGTCCGCAGTAACAACAGCCCTGAACTGTGGGAGAGGCGTCCGCGCCGTGTCAATGTCTCCCACGAACGCCGCCAACGAGGACTGAGCCGCAGGAATCTGCCTCTGTCCTAGCTTGACCTCGAAGGCAGCCCACCGTCCGTCATCGAGCTCGACAACAACGTCCGCCTCTCTGCCCGACTTGTCCCGGAAATGATAGATGCGACCACCCAGCACCTCAGCGAAGACCCTCAGGTGCTGCACGACCAGCGACTCGAACCAGAACCCGGCAGTCTCCAGGTCCTGCATCAAACGCCCCGGCGAGGTCGCGGTCACTGCCGCAGCCAGCGCGGGATCAGCGAAGTGCAGTTTCGACGACGTCCGCACCGCATAGCGAGACCTTAAATGAGGAGCCCAGGCCGGCTGCTCCTCGACGACGAACAGGCGCTTGAGGGCATTCACGTAAGCGATCGCCGTCTCTGCAGACAACGATTGTCCGGAGACATCCTTCGCGATGGTGGCGAAAGAGGTTTCCGTCGAAATATGCCGGGCGAGAGACCGTATGAGGGCACGCATCCTCAAGGGGTCCCGGCGCGGCTCACCATCGAGACGGCCGATGTCAATACTGATGATGTCATCGATATAGTCCCGCAGATGACGTTGCGCCTGAGAAGTCGTCAGATCAAGGTCCCCGGGCCACCCTCCGTGGACCAGCTCGTCAAGGACCTCGGCCACGCTCGTTCCCGAGACCAGCACAGGTTCGGGAGCCTGACCATCGAACAGTCCTGCAAGTGAGACACTTCCATCGCCGAGACCGCGCTCGAACAGGGTCATCGGACGCATACGGATTCGCGATACCGATGTGCGCCCGAGTGGCGGGCAGCATCCTCAACCGGGACGGGAGGATCCGGTCAGGAGGAACTGACCCGGACGCTGACGCGAGTCAATCTCTCGACGCACCAGATTCCACAGGGAGGGCTCGATCTGCCACTCATCGATAAGACGCGGGAACCTCCCCGGCCAGAATCAGGGACGGGTCGACCTCCAGGGCCGCGCGCAGCTGCGGCAGCCCTGAGTCGAGGCCACCTCGGAGGAGGCGTGCCGGCGGCCGGTCATGGTCTTGCCACAGGCCCGCACTCTTCGAGGAGGACACCTCCCGAGTAGCCGAGCGAGTCCTGGACGACGTGGTCGACAACCCGCGGCAGATAGCCGTGCTGACCCACCAGTTCTTCAGCCTCTCTTGCGGATCCGGTCTCGATCCGGATGTTGGCGTCATTCTAATCCCTCATGTGGCGTCTATCCAGCCCGGCATGTGGCGCCGTTTCGATCCGGCATGTGGCGCTTTGACTGACCAGGCGAACATGATACTGGCACACTCGCCGGAGACACGTCGTCGACGGCGAGGAACTCATCTAGGTCAAGACCGCGCTTCTTAGCCCGCTTGAGGTCCGTCTTGCACTTGTTCGAGATGACGATCTGGAGCATCACAGGCCCAGGCCGTTGCACAGGTCAGCCACGCTCCGGCAACGCTTGGCCGTTCCTGCGGTGATCGCCGCATCGGTCTCCTCGTCAGCCCGTTGCGCCTCGGCGGTCATGCCCCGGCTCACCCGGCCTGTGAGCAGCGGTAGTACATGACCGCGACCTGGGTGCGGTTGCGCAGGCCGAGCTTGGCCAGGATCGCGCTGATGTGGTTGCGCACCGTGCCCTCACTCATGAACAGCCGCGCCGCGGCCTCGGCGTTGTCCAGTCCCTCGGCCACGGCCTCGACCACCTCGTACTCGCGGTCGGTCAGGGCCGCGAAGGCGGTACTCCGCAGGTCCTGACGCCCCCGGCGCCGTCGTCATGCAGTACACGGGGCACTCCGATCTCTCCGGGACGGAACCGGCGACCTACGCCTGCGTCGGCAAGGCCGACGGGATCACCTCCTGGCGCACCATGCAGGCACGTACCGATGCCATCGCCGCTGCGGGGACGCCGTCAGAGCTCCACGCCTATGACGGCGCTCCCCGGCTTCGGGCTCGGTGTCGGGACCGTCGCCGAGGGCTGGATCGAGGGTGCCGCCGCGCTTCTGGCAGGGGGCAGATCGATGCGACCGGCTCATCCACTACCGGGGCATGACCAGCCCAGGACGTAGCAGACGGAGGATCTGAGGAAATGACAACGATGACCAGACGCGTGTTCACGGGTCTCGGCGCTCTCGCCGCCGTACAGGCCGTGGCTAGCTGTTCCGGATCGCGGGCCGGCTCCAGCGGCACTGGAAATAGGAACGCTGCAGCCTCCGAGGTCCGTGACCTGGTGAGGATGAGTCCACCCAGCTTCGACGGCGTCGACCTCGGTCACGTCAGCCCAGACCCGTCCGAGGTCGAAGGAACAGTCGCAACGGCGACGATGGATCCCTCACGCCGCCAGTGCCTGTTCCCTGTGGGAGGAGGGCAAAGTGCCCGCGACCACGACGCCCAACGGCAGCGGCTACGCCCTGTCGGCTTCCGCCCCACGGTCACGAGCGTGCCCACCGCAGCGAGTACCGCTGTCAGAGAGCCGTACTCCCTATGCGCCGGTGGGGCCTTCGCCCTGCGCGGGGACAACTCGGACTGCTACCCGACGGCGATGATCTACTCCTTCACGGACGCCTATCCGTGGCGGAGCTCAATCCGGACCGTCTGAGTGGTGTCGTGCCGACCTACTACTGCTACGGCACCAAGGACCCCTTCTACGACCAGTTCGAGAAGCAGGTCGAGGTCCTGGCGGGGCGCGACGGCGCACTGCGTGCCCGCGTCCTCGACGGCTGGCCGCACGGATTCGGCGCCGAGGGCGGCTGGATCGGAAGTACGACGTCTTCCTCCAGCAGACCTTTTTCCGGCTGACTGCCACAGACCTTCATCCCGAGCATCCGATCCTCGTGCTCAGCACAGCTCACGAAAGGAGCATCAGCATGTCTGACCCTGAACGATCCTCGTCATCGGTTGCCACCAGCCATGGTCAGCCGCATCGTCGTCGAGGAGGCCCTCGCTCGTGGTCTGAGTGCCCACGCCCAGTCCCGCAGCGCCGCGAGGCGACCGCCTTGCTCCCCCGCAGATGCGGGAAGTCGTCGAGGCCTCCCCTACCGATGCCGCCTCACTGGCGGATCGTCGACGGCGTCGACGGCGTCGTCCTGACCCACGGTGGTGACGACGACCTCGAGACCACTACTACGCCGTACTGCCCGCGCTCCTCGAGGCACTCGAGAGCCGGCCGCAGACCCACATCAGCCTCATGACCTCCATGTACGTCTCGACCCCCAGACCGGGAGCAGCCCGAGTGGGACTGGAAGCGCCTCGCCGAGCGCCTCCTGCGCGTCAGCGGCCATCCCTACACGATTGTGCGTCGGCTGGTTCGACTATCAGGGTGCCGGCGACACCCAGATCGATCTCAAGCAAGGAGACCGGATCGGAGGACGACCCGGCGTCGATCGCCACCACATCGCCCAGGTGCTTATCGAGGCGGCACTCAGCCCGTCCGGCGAGCATCGCACGGTCGAGGTGTTCTCCAAACCAGGTGAGCCGGTCACCGACTTCGAGGAGCTTTTCGCCGCTACCCGACCCGACACGGAGACCGGGCGTGGCGTCCTCGACCGGATCCTCGTGCCTCTTGAGGAGGAACCCGCCGAGTGCAGGCCGATATCGCCCGTTTCAGCGCCTGATTGCGCAACGCCACCCAGCTCGAGTATGCCCACCATGAACCAGAGAGAACAGCTCATGAATGCAAGAAACAGGCCGCACGTCAACGAACTCGCCCTTAGCCGCAGGGTTCTTCTGGCCAGGACGGGGCTGCTGACAGCAGCCGGGAGCCTGCTCGCTGCCTGCGGAACAGGGTCGTCATCCTCTGGTGGCTCGACGACGGGCGGCTCAGCCGCCTCTACAGCGCGTCGTCGAGACAGGTCACCGGGTCAGTCCTCATCGAGCGGTGGCAGCATTCTGGTCGCTAACTTCTCCGCCCAGGGGCAGACGAAGGCCGTTGCTGAGCGGATCGCTCCGGGCTGGGGGCAACTCTCTTCGAGATGGTCCCCAAATCCCAGTACTCAACCGAGGATCCCAACTGGAACAACACTCAGAGCCGGATCGTCCAGGGAGTACGAGGACGAGTCCAAGCGCACCACCGAACTCGCCCAGGCGACGCCCGATAACTTTGCCCAGTATCGGACGATTCTGCTGGGGTACCCGATCTGGTGGCAGGACACCGCGTGGCCGGTCAACGGTTTCGTCACCGGTAACGACTTCACGGGCAGGGCATCTACCCGTTCTGCACTCGCTCTCCTCCGGCTGGGTCAGGCGGCACGAACCTTGAGAAGCTGGCTGGAACAGGCACTGGCATGAGGGTCACCGCTTCGCCGAGCGACCCGACGACAGTGAGGTCGACCAGTGGGTCTCTCGCTGGGTCTGTCATCGTGAGTGACGCTCCGTCTCTCCTGCCAAGAGCCCATGCCGCAGGTCTTGGCAGGAGAGGATTCCCTCACTCTGGTGGCAGGTGGGGCCGGCTTGTCCGGCTGCGCTCGCACCTCCTCCAGGAGCCGTGGCACCAGCACCGCTGTCGGCGGCAGCTCTGGTGGAGCAGGCAGCACGGGGAGCGGCGAGGCGAGCGCTACCGGCTCGAGGAGGGAAGACGATCGACCGTGGCTTCGTGGTGGATAACGTCCTGCACGCAACCGAGGGAGGCCTCCATTTCTCCCTCCATGTTCCAGATGCCTACGACGGATCGAAGCCCTATGCGCTCTATGTGGCACTCCCCGGTTGGGGAGGGGCTCTGGTTCCAGGGCGTGAGCGCCCATCTTCAGGAGGACTTTCCCTTCGTCGCCACTGATTACGTCGCCGACATGATCGTCGCCTCCCCACAGCTCGAGGACTGGGGTGAGACCTCCAGCCAGACAGACGATCGCGCCTCACGCAGTGGTTGCTGTCCACCTACAACGTCGCCGCTGATCGCATGGTTCTGAGCGGTTGCTCAGGCGGCGGTGAGACGGCGTCGCTCGTCATGGGAACCAGGCCGGAGCTTTTCGCGGCCGTCCTTCACTGCATCTCTCAGTGGGATGGGGATATCGAGCCTCTTATCGCTGCCCGGGTTCCCGTTTACGGCCACAGGTAAGAATGACGACTACTACGGTCCGAGCTCGGTGCGGGAAACCTATGAGAAGTTGCGAAGCGGATACATGGCTCAGGGGCTCGGAGAGGAGGAGGTCTCCCGACTCGTCACGTTGGACGTGAAGCCTGCATCATACTTTGGCGAGACGGGGCGGAAGAACGGTCAGCACATGACAGGAGGGGTCCTCTTCCCGCACGATGAGGAGATCATGGGCTGGTTGTTTCAACCATGCACGGTAGGCGCTGGTGTAAGTGACGGTGGTTTTTCCCTCAGCACGACAACACCGCTCGATCGCTTCACTTCACGGAATCGGTCTAGACAGGCGATCAGTTGCGGCGGCCCACGGTACGACCGACCCACGGCATCCCACACGACCCAGACTCGACCTATTTGTATTACGTTATATACTGTTGTCGTGGGTAAACGGATGATTCAGGGACGCGAGGTCTCGGACGCTCAGGTACAGGCGTGGGCGGATGAGGCTGAAGCGAGGCTATGACGTCGAGGAGCTGCAGAAGCGTTGGGGGCGTCCACCGCGGGCGGGAAGCGCATCCCAGGTGGTACCGACACAATTCTCCGACGAGGAGCTGGCCGAGCTGATGGAACGCGCCAACCGTGAGGGCCTGGACCGCTCCGCCGCGATCCGCGCCGCCGTTCGCGAGTGGGCTCGCGCGTGATCGTCGCCGCGTCCGCGCACAAACACGGGATCAACGACGAGGACGCGATCACTGCCGCGCGGTCGGCGCTGGCAGGCGGACCCTGGATGACGAGAACCCGCAGCGCGAATTGAGGATCGGGCTGGACACGGCAGGCCGACTTCTGGAAATCGTCGTGTTGCTGTGGGATGACGGTGAGGTCGAGATCATTCACGCGATGAAAGCCAGGGCCGCGTATCGACGACTCGTGTCCTGAAGCAACCCGCCGCCGCATCGGCATCCTCGTAGGCTCGCCGCGCCTCGATGGTCATGCCACAAGGACGTGAGGTGTCGAAGGGAGGATCCCTGAAGTCGTTGAGGCACGGACGACCTGGGCTCAGCCGGTCTGTGCGCAGCGGTAGTACATGACTGCGACCTGGGTGCGGTTGCGCCAGGCCGAGCTTGGCCAGGATCGCGCTGATGTGGTTGCGCACCGTGCCCTCGCCGCGAACAGCCGCGCCGCGCCTCGGCGTTGTCCAGTCCCTCGGCCACGGCCTCGACCACCTCGTACTCGCGGTCGGTCAAGGCCGCGAAGGCGAGTGCTCCGCAGGTTCTTGGCGGACGTTCCCGGGGCCCGCCTCGGTCTGCTCCCGTCCTCCGGGTGCGCCCGCCCAGCCCCATGGTGGTGCTGCGCTCCAGCACCTCCCCTCCAGGACGCAGACCCCGGCCATGACAGAGCGCAGCGCCGGGGCGACCTGGGCGACGTCCTGCTTGATGAGGGTAGCCGCGCGCCCCCATCTTGAGGGCGCGCACGATGTACTCGTCGTCGGAGAAGGTGGTCAGGAAGACGATGCGCGCCCCGGCGTCCTCGGCCAGAATCTGCTCGGCCGCGCTGAGCCCGTCCCGCCGGGCATCTGGATGTCCGCGAGGAGGATGTCCGGGGTCAGCTCCCTGGTAGCGCTCCAGTGGCCTCAGGGTCCCGAGCAGCCCAGACCGACGACCTCGACGTCATCCTCGACCGACAGGATCGTGGACGGGGACTGGGCGACGAGCGCGTCGTCGTCGACGATGAGGACCCTCATGATGTTCCTTCTTTCCCTTGTCCGTCCTTGGGGATCGTGGCGAAGACCGTGAACCGGTCGCGGGGTGATCCGCACCCGGCCGCGGGCCTCGACCCGATCCGTCATGGAGCGCAGGCCCAGGCCAGAGCCGCCGCGGCCGTCCACGGCCGGCTCGCCCTCGGCGGGGACAATGCCGTCGTTGTCGACCGTCACCCTGCCAGAACGCAGGGTGAGTCGGTGACGGCCACGCGGGCCGAGCGGGCCCCGCCGTGGCGGGCGGCGTTGGTCAGGGGCCTCCCGCACGACGGCGACGACGCAGCGCGCCACCGCTGCCGGCGGCTCGACGTCGGTGGAGCAGTCCACGCTCACCGAGTCGATGCCGCAGCGCAGAGCCCAGCAGGTTGAGGGAGGTGGCCAGCTCCTCGCCGTCGTCGGACAGGGGCGTGGACGGAGCGGCGCATGGAGTCCAGGGCCTCGCCCAGGCCGCCGTCCAGGGTGGCCAGGTCGGCGACGACACCCGGCTCGTCACGGTGGACGACCTGGAGGGCCTTGACCTGCAGCAGGAGACGGGTGAGGAGGTGGCCGACGCCGTCGTGGATCTCGCGGGCGATGCGGGTGCGCGTTCGGACAGGGCGGCGGCGCGCAGCTCGTAGTCCTGGAGCCTGGAGCAGCTGGGACGTTCGTGTCCTGCAGGGTGAGGACCTTCTCGCGCAGGTCGTCGCGCACCACGTGCAGCTCCTTCGCGCCTCCTCCTCCTGGACGGTGCGCAGCGCCAGGAGGGCCGCGAGCGCGCAGACCGCCAGAGCCAGGGCCAGCACGGGTATGTCCTGAACCCGGGCGGCCATGAGAGCCCGCGAAGGGAATGCAGGAGGCTGCCGCCGCCATTCGCGCGTGCCGGGTTCCCAGAGCGCACCGAGGCGGGCCAGGGCGTAGACGACCAGCGGCGCCCCGGTCGCGGAGTCCGTCGAGAGGGCTCCCACGAGGAGATAGGCGGCGGGGACGGCGATGCCCCACCGTCGCTGGTCGGCGCTCATGCTCAGGCCGGCGACGGTCACGGCCGCGATCAGCCAGATCACGGCCGCCGTCTTCACCTGCCCGACGAGCAGGGCCAGCAGGAGGCATCCGCACAGCAGTACGCCCTTGTCGACCAGAACCCTCATTCCCCGATTATCGGTCGCTGGCCGGCGCTCGCGGCTCGGCATGCCGTCGGCGGACGCGCTGCAGCTTCTCAATGACAGAAGTCATGGGGCCCGGCCGCAGTCATGACACCAGGCACTTCTGGCCGCCCCCGCGCCCCGCGACCATGGATGCCATGAGCCGGGGACCACCGGCGCAGCAATGGAAGGAGCGGAGATGGACGTCAAGGATGAGAACCACGACGCGGGCCCGGCGGTGGAGGTCGACTCCCTGGTCAAGCGCTATGGGGAGCTGGTCGCGGTCGATGGCCTGTCGCTGACGATCCCCAGCGTAGTCAGGGTGCTGGGGCTGCTCGGCCCCAACGGCTCGGGCAAGACGACGACGATCAGCTGTGTCCTCCAGCTGCTCACCCACGACAAGGGGCTCGATCCGCGTCTTCGGTGAGCCGATGACGCCCACCTGCCTACGGGCCTCCAGCGCCGCATCGGCGTGGTGCCTCAGGGAGTGGCCGTCTCGACGAGGCTCACGGTGGCGGAGAACGTCAATGCCTTTCTGCGCCCTCACGTGCGTGACCGTGCCGAGAGGCGCCGCCTGGTGGCCGAGGCGATCGCCTTCGTCGGGCCTGGAGAAGTTCGTGAGTTCAAGCCCAAGAAGCTCTCCGGCGGCCTGCTGCGCCGTCTCAACATCGCCTGCGGCATCGCCCATGGCCCTGACCTCATCTTCCTCGATGAGCCCACGGTCGCCGTCGACCCGCAGAGCCGGGGCGCCATCCTCGATGGCATCAAGCGCCTCAACGAGCGCGGCGCCACCGTCATCTACACGAGCCACTACATGGAGGAGGTGGAGCAGCTGTGCGACCGGATCGTCATCATGGACCGCGGCCGACAGGTGGCCTCCGGCACCTCCGACGAGCTCAAGGCCATGATCGGCACCGGTGAGCGCATCCGGGTGGAGGTCGTCGACCCCGCCCCGCTGGGAGACGAGGCCCGGAGGGCCTGCGCCGCCTGGAGCATGCTGCGCACGGCCACCTACCAGGACGGTGAGCTACTCATCGAGGTGCTCCCCAGGGCTCACAACCTCACCGATGTCATGAGGGCACTGGACGCGGCGGGGGCGACCTGCGGCCGGGTGACCTCCGAGCCCCTGACCCTCAACGACGTCTTCCTGGAGATCACCGGCGGGCCCTGCGAGACGAGGCGGCCTGAGATGTTGACCGTCTTCCTGTACCAAGTGCTCAGGCTCCTGCGAGACCGCGTCCTACTCGTATGGACGCTCGGCATCCCCATCGTCCTGTCCCTCATCTTCATGGCGATGTTCTCCAACCTGGACAAGGTCTACGAGGCCACCCCCATGAGCTTCGGTGTCGTCCAGGACGAGGCCTACCGGGCGGCTCCGGGGCTGGACGCCGTCGTGAGCGCATCTCCGTCCGACGACGCCGATCCTCACCTCTCACGAGGTCACCCACTCCACCGCCTCAGGCCGAGACCGCCGCAAAAGCAGGGAGAAACCAACGGCTATCTGGCCGTCGAGGGCGGTCAGCCCGTGCTGCACGTGACTCAGCAGGGCAACGAGGCCGAGACGACTCGGGTACTGCGAGTGGTCATGGACTCCTACACCCAGAGGCAGGCCGAGTACGAGGCCCTGGCCAAGGCGGGGACGGCTCCCGACAAGCTGGCCGCGCTTGAGACCGACCAGTCCCTTCACCCACTCGATCTCGGTGACGCCCTCCCCGTCAAGCCGGAGACCCACTACTACTCGCGCTGCTGGCCTTCGCCTGCGGCATGGGGACGACCGTGGCCATGGTGGCCGTGAAAGGAATCATGGCCGTCTCACCGGTGGGCGCCAGGCAGACCCTGGCGGGCCTGCCCCGGTGGAAGGTCCTGACGGCCACGCTCGCGGCCTCCTGGGTGTGCGTGTTCGCCTGCCTGCTCATCGCCTTCACCTTCATGGCCTCGGTCGTGGGCGTGGACTTCCAGGCCCACGTGCCGCTGTGCCTCGCTGGCGATCCGGGGGTCTGCAGCCTCATGGCGAGCGCAGCGGCGCCCGCCCTGGGGACGCTGGGTCGCCTGGAGACCGGGATAGTCTCCGGCTTCCCGGCCCTGCTGTCCTTGTTCACCGGCATGTACGGGCCCGCGTCCCAGTCCCTGGCCAGCTCTATTGAGGAGCACGCACGACTGCTGGCGCAGGCTAATCCCCTGTGGCAGACGGCCCGCTGCTTCTACGGGCTCCTGTACTACGACTCCTGGCGCCCTTCGCCCGCAGCTGCGCTGTCCTGCTGGGCATGACATGCCTGTTCCTGATCCATCGCCCTGATCCGTGCAAGGAGGATGACCCATGAGCACCTTTAAGACGTGTGTGAGAGTTGTGGCCGCTCACCGGCTGTACATCCTCGTCTACCTGGTGGTGCTGAGCATGTTCGGCCTGCTCACTGGGGTGGCCAGGTCCGAGGAGCACTCCGATGAGGTCACGGCCGCCACGGCGAGTGTGGCCGTCATCGACCGCGATGGCTCCATGATCTCCCGCGGGGTCAAGGACTATGTCGAGTCCACCGGCGAGGCTCAGCCGCTCGAGGGACTCCAGGAGGGCCCTCCAGGACGCCACCGCGCAGAACCGCATCAGCTACATCCTCATCATTCCCGCCGGTTACGGGCAGAGGCTGCAGCAGGCGGCCCGCGAGGGCACCGAGGCGCGCGCATGGACACGGTCATCGGGTATGAGTCGGCGTCCGGCACGCTCATGAATATGCGCACCGACTCTACGTGGGTCAGGGTCAGCGACTACCTGTCGACCACCACGGACGACCCGGGCCGGGCCGTGGCACTGGCCAGGGAGACGATGAACCACTCCGCCTCCGCAAAGCGGGTCACCCCGGACGCCACGCCTCTGTCCCACAGCTTCGTCACCTACGCCAAGTTCTCGTTCTACCCGCTCATGGCCTTCGCAGTCGTCACAATCTCTACGCTGATGGCGGCGCTGGGGCGCCGGGAGGTGCGCGCTCGCCTCGAGGCCACCCCGGTGAGCGAGTACTGTCCGTAGCCTCGGGCTGCTGGGCGCATGCCTCGTCGTGGCCTTGCCGGGTGGCTGTGGGGTCTTCGGTCTGGGAGTGGCGGTCTTCGGACTGGGCAGCGTGGCGACGTCGGCTCTGGCTTCTGGGGGTGGTCGCTGCGGCCGTGGGCAGCTACACGCTCGTGGCGGTCTCGCTCGGCTTCCTCATAGGGGCAGATCGGTCTGGGCCAGCACGCGGCCAACGCCGTGGCCAACATCGGCGGCATGGCCCCTGTCCTTCCTGGGCGGGGCGTGGGTGCCCATTGAGTGGCTACCTGACGCAGTTGTCCGGGCTGCGAGGCTCACGCCCGGCTACTGGGCGGACCAGGCGATCTCCGGGGCGTACGAGGCGACCTCCATGTCCGCCGACGTCATTGGCCACGCTGCTTGTGGACTGCGGAGTCTGCGCCCTGTTCGCCGTCGCGGTCTTCTCCGTCGCCGTGGCCGTGGTCGCGCCCGGCCCAGTCGGCCCTGTAGGGCCCAGGCGCTACCCGTCCCATACGACGTTGGGGCCGGCCACCAGGTGGTGGCCGGCCCCATGTACAGGCTGCGGCTTCGCGCCGCTGTCGTCACTTCACGGCGACGAAGACCTTGTCCGCCAGAAGACCGGGACTCACCGCAGAACCCCTGTCCTGGGCGTTGGCCGACGGCACCGCGCGCACAACGTTGCCTCGAGACACTGGCCCCCTTTGTACAGCACCGTCAGAGAGTCGATGGCATCCGGGGCGACGACGATGGAGTCGGCCCTGTCAATGGTGACACCATCCGCCGTCACGAAGTCGACCAGCACAAAAGCAGGTGTGTCTCCGCTGGGTCGTTGCCGATGTAGGTGGCGGTGTAGTTGATGAGACGAGTTCCCTTCCCTTCAGCGGGAGGCTCGTTGAACTGGTTGGCTGCGGCCACCGCATCGTTAGCGTTGAAGGTGACCGAGTTGATCACCACTTTCCAGTCCTTGCTGGAGATCTCGGTACGGGAGCGGGTAGGGGTTCTCCCGGCTCTTTCCCTGCGCGGAGTCAGCAGCAGCCGATCCTCCTGAGTTCGCCAATGCTCCATCGGGAGCCGGTGACGCAGAGACGGCACTCGCGGAGGAGATGGCCTCATCGACGGCACTGCCTACAACCATCAGGAAGACGAAGACACCGATGATGGTTCCGACAACCGAGACGATCACTGCGGTGACTGCGGGCCAAACGGCCTCCCCCTTCCGGAAGAGACCCACCAAACCGACAATGAAGGAGATTGGCAGCAGGATCCAGCCGACGATGAGTGCGCCGGGGAGGCAGGCGAAGATGAACCCTGATGACCGCCATCACCAGAGCAACGATGCCCACGGTGTTGCGCCCTTCTTCACCGGCGCAGGCGCTTGCTGCATCGGCGTAGGAACCTGGGCTTGAGGCGGGTACTGCTGCGGAGGGGCGGACTGAGGAGGGTACGACATTGTGGCTCCTGATATTCGACGGTATGCCGAAACGAGACAAACGAATGCAGCGACACCCGCTGCACCGCTCATCGTAGTCAGAACATCATCCGCAATGCGCTCCCAAAGGCACAAAAATTCAGAATTTTTACATTCCAAAACAGCCACTAACCTTCCGAATGAAACTCAGCCTCAGCGTGACCATCGGCATCGTCACAACAATCCGCCGGAACCGACGTTCCTAGAGATCCACCGACGGGCTTGAACGGTGCGATCACGGAGCTGTCATCACTCCGAATGAAGCAGGCTCCAGCGATCATTCACCCCCCCCATTGTCATCCTCCATCAAAACGCAGAAGTCGCACAACATCATCGATCTGTCGAGGATTCTTCAAAGCCTCCACCAGTCTAGAGACGAGCGCCCATGTCTCCCGCAGCTCACTCAGTCACCGTTCCCGATTGCAGGCCCCACACCCAGCCAGGTCGGCAGACGCCTTCGATCGCGCTCGTCGACGAGTACGGCAAGGCCCCGCCGGCTCATCGCACCGGCGGGGCCCAGCAGCGGTGGGCAGTCGTTCCGACCTCGCCCGTCACTCCCACTCGATGGTGCCCGGGGGCTTGCTCGTGCAGTCGAGCACCACCCGGTTGACCTCCGGCACGGAGTTGGTGATCCGGTTGGAGATGCGTGTCAGGACGTCGTAGGGCAGGCGGGTCCAGTCCGCGGTCATGGCGTCCTCACTGCTGACCGGCCGCAGAACAATAGGGTGGCCGTAGGTGCGCCCGTCGCCCTGCACCCCCACGGAGCGCACGTCGGCCAGCAGCACCACCGGACACTGCCAGATCTCGTCGTCGAGCCCGGCGGCGGTGAGCCTCGCGGGCGATGGCGTCGGCGGCCCGCAGCACGCAGGTTCTCGGCCGTCACCTCGCCGATGACGCGGATGCCGAGCCCCGGCCCGGGGAAGGGCTGGCGGGCGACGATCTTCTCCGGCACACCCAGCTCGCGGCCGATGGCGCGCACCTCATCCTTGAACAGCTCGCGCAACGGCTCGATGAGCTCGAAGTCGAGGTCCTCAGGCAGGCCACCCACGTTGTGGTGACTCTTGATGTTGGCGGCGCCCTCTCCCCCGCCGGACTCGACGACGTCGGGATACAGAGTCCCCTGGACCAGGAAGCGGATCTCGCCGCCCTCAGCCCCGACAGCCTCAATGACCCGACGCTGGGCGGCCTCGAAGGAGCGGATGAACTCGGCCGATGATCTTGCGCTTGGCCTCCGGCTCGGTGACGCCGGCCAGGGCGCTCAGGGAAGCGCTCGGTCTCGTCGACCGTGATGACGCGGATGCCCATGCCCTCGGCGTAGTCGTGCTCGACCTGCTCTCGCTCGCCGGCGCGCAGCAGGCCGTGGTCGACGAAGATGCGGGTGAGCTGGTCGCCGATGGCGCGGTGGACGAGGGCGGCGGCCACGGAGGAGTCCACTCCCCCGCTCAGGCCGCAGATGACGTGGGCGTCGCCCACCTGCTCGCGGATGCGGGCCACCTGCTCGTCGATGATGTTGTCCGGCGTCCAGACCCCTGTGGCCGCCAGTCCCGCCTCCTTGTGCAGGAAGTTGACCAGGGCGGCCTGCCCGTGCTCGGAGTGGAGGACCTCGGGGTGCCACTGCAGCCCGTAGAGGCGGCGGCCCGGGTTCTCGAAGGCGGCCACCGGGTCTGGGAGGTGGAGGCGGTGACGGTGAAGCCCTCGGGGGCGGCCTCGACCGCGTCACCGTGGCTCATCCACACCACCTGGTCGTCCGGGGTGCCGTCGAACAGGCAGGAGCCCTCCGCCACTCGGGCGGGGGTGTGCCCGTACTCGCGGGTTCCGGTGCGGCCGACCGTTCCGCCTAGGGCCTGGGCCATGGCCTGGAATCCGTAGCAGATGCCCAGGACCGGTACTCCGGCGTCGAAGAGGGCCGGGTCGACGGATGGGGCGCCGTCGGCGTAGACCGAGGAGGGGCCGCCGGAGAGGATGATGGCCGACGGCTGCTTATCCAGCATGGCGGCGACATCCATGGAGTGGGGCACGATCTCGGAGTAGACACCGGCCTCGCGCACGCGGCGGGCGATGAGCTGGGCGTACTGTGCGCCGAAGTCCACCACGAGGACGGGGCCGACGGCGCTGGAAGAGGTCTGGCTGGTCGTCACCGGAACAGAATAGCCGGGGCAGCAACCGACCACCTTCCGCCCTGCCGGCCGGCGACGTCACCACTTCTTCTCGGCATTGCCCACCACACAGGATGACTAGACCAGTGGTTGACGTCGCACTCCTACAGCACAGGTCACGTCTCCGGATCAAAACCACCGCAACGCCAACACCCCTCAAGCCCCGTCGCAGCCCGGAATCCCCTCAATAACGTCACATCTGGGCACACGCCTCCACGCTCGGACCACACCCCTCCCAGTGCCCCCCTTGTGATCCACGGACTATCGACGCAACACACGTCACGATCCTTTGTCTAGACAATCGGATGGAGTGTTCCTAGAGTTCTACGTGACGGAAAAACCTCCGTCCGGCCCACGGGCTGCACACACGTCGTGCAGGGACGCACGACTCATGGTCAGGCGGACCTGCTCGACACACACCGAGAGGAACACTCACATGACCGCCACCACCACCGAGCGCCCCACCCAGACCGTCGAGACCACCGCTGCTGCCACCGCCACCGAGGCGACCACCGGCACGCAGACCGACGCCAACCGCCTCACCTTCGCCGTCGCCATGATCGCCGTCATGTTCGCCGTCATGGTCATGGCCGTCGTTGGCGCCGTCACCGGCATCCCGACCCTCATGTTCGCCTCCTCCGTCCTGGCCGCGATCACCATGGGCGTGGGCATCTACACCGGCATCAACCTCCTCGAGGCCCGCTGAGCATAGACGACTCCAGCGAGCTCATCGGAGCTCCACCGGATCCGGACCACGCACCACAAGCAACGCAGGCCCCGGACCCAGCCCGGCAAGGGCACAGAACAACGAGGCTGCGCGGCCAAGGAAGCCCGCGCAGCCATGGCATCTCGAGGGGCACCGCACACGCGGCGCCCCTTCTCATATCCTCTCCCGCAACGCAAACGGAACCAGGTCTCGCACCGACTCCGCTCACCACTGGCACCCTCCCAGCAAGGCAGCCACCACCTCCCGAGCGGCACAGGAGCAGCCGAGATGTCCATATCGGATACAAAGGCGAACTCCGAGCTCACGCCACCGATAGGAAACCGCATGATTCCGCGGTTTCATCAGCGGCCTGATCGAGCCACCGTCTCCTTTGTCTCCGATTTGGACACCAAGCACCCTCTTCCTCGGTTTCGGATCAGGCATCGCGCCTCCCACTCAGAGCGGCAGGGGCCCGAACAGGAGGCGCGAGGACGAGAGGCGCGGTGAAGCCCCGATGACCGGGGGCTCACCGCCGGGGCTCACAGCGACTATGTCGACGACGGCGCGCCCCTGGATCTCGCGGTTGCGCAGGGCGGTGTAGCCGGCGCCGGCCTCCTCCAGCGGCAGGCGGCGCGAGACGACGTCGCGGTAGTTGATGACGCCCTTGTCGGCCAGGGTCGACGACGGCCGGGCAGGTCCTGGCAGGGTACGCGCCCCGTAGGAGCCGAGGATCGACTGCGAGCGGCGCACGGTGCGGTTGATCTCCACCCCGGCGGTCTGTACGCCGGCCCCCAGGCCGATCGGCACCATGCGGCCACCGTCGGCCAGAACGTCGAGGGCGGTGGTCCAGGTGGCGGGGATGCCCAGTGCCTCGAAGGAGACGTCGACGCCCTTGCCGCCGGTGAGTCGGAAGACCTCCTCGCGGGCGTCCTGGGTGACGGAGTTGACCACGGCCGTGGCCCCGTAATCGAGCATGGGGGCGAGCTTGTCGTCGTCGACGTCGACGGCGATGATCTGGCTGGCGCCGAAGGCCCGGGCGATCTGGACGATGTTGGTGCCCACGCCGCCGGTGGCGACCACGGCGACGGTCTCCCCGTAGCGCAGGTCGGCGCCGCGGCGCACGGCCCCGTAACCGGTCATGGCGGCGCAGCCCAGATGGCCGCCGGCACCATGTCGATGGTGTCTGGCACGGGGGCCACGGCGGTGGAGGGGACGACCGCGTACTCGGCCAGACCGCCCATGGAGTACATGGCCACCGGTTCGCCGTCGGGGGTGGCCAGACGGGTGGTGCCGTCGTAGAGGAGGCCCTTGAGACGGTTGAGGTCGAAGAAGGGGCCGCACAGCTCGTCGCGTCCCGAGGCGCAGGCGTCGCACTGGCCACAGGGCATGAGGAAGCCGCCGGCCACCTTCTGCCCGACAGTCAGGCCGGTGTGCTCGTTGCCGGGGCCAAGCTCCACGATGGTGCCGGAGACCTCGTGCCGAGCACCGCCGGCAGCGGGAAGGCGATGGCACCGCCGATGACGTGGAGGTCGGAGTGGCACAGCCCGCAGGCGGCCACCTTGATGAGGACCTCGCCGGTCTTGGGCCGGGGGGTGCGCAGGGTCTCGATCTGCAGGCCGACCTCGTGGTCCCGCAGGACCGCCGCCTTCATGGTCTCAGGGATGGACGCGGTTGTCTCTGAGGCCTGGACTGCCTCGTTGCTCGTCATGCTCAGGTGCCTCTCGTCAGGTGTCGACGACGACGGGTCGTCGAGTGCCCCTCGCGGCCACACCCCACCATACGACATTTGTCCCGACAAACCATAGGTCTGAAGTCGGAGTCGCGAGATCCGGTCACGGATCCCTCCGGACCCGTCCCCATAGACCTTTAGACCTGCAGCTCCCGTGGCAGGCGCAGGAGCACAGCGAGGACGCTGACCAGCGACAGCGCAAAGGCCGCCCAGTACAGGGACGGACGTCCCGAGGTGGATCACGGCGAGCAGCGCAGCGATGAGGACGCCGGCGCGCGCCAGGACCCCTCCGGTCGCCGAGGCGCGCCGCTGCGCCTCGACCAGCCAGGGCGGGATCCGCGGGTCGATCGCCCCCTGGCAGGCGGGCAGGACCAGGACGGACTGGCTGGCCACGAGGATCGTCAGCGACACGACGATGGTCCAAGCACCGCCCACTCCCCCGAGAGTCAGGCCGGTGACCAGGAAGGTCGCCCCCAGGACGGCCACAACGGTGCCCAGGACCACGCGCAGGAAGCGCAGCTGCTCGATCCGGGTCACCAGCACCAGGGCAAGAAGGGCCAACCCGCCCCAGGCCGCGGCGCTGGTGGCATCGCGCCCGAGCCAAGGCCGAGGTCGACCGCGACCAGCGGAGCGAGGACCAGAGCCGCCGCGCCCAGCGGCGCCTCCTGAGCGAGGATGAGGACGGCGCCGGTCAGCACGGCGGCACGCACCTGGGGCACCCGCAAGTCCGCAGGGGTCAGAGCCTGTTGCTCGGCCAGCATCTCGGCGTCCAGTCGGGTCCAGTCGATGGCCACAGAGGCCTCCAGGGTCCCGTGCAGTCGGCGCAGCGCCTCGAAGGCTTCGACGTCACGGCTCTGCCGCACCAGCCAGGGTCAGGGCTCCGGGCGGGGACAGGGCGCAGAACAGGTGCACCAGCGCGGCGACTGCGACCATCGCCCAGGCGATGAGGAGCCCGGGGACTCCCACCAGGCCACCAGAACCACGACGCCGGCCCCGGCCGGGCGAGGGCCATGGCCTGTGGCATGAGCCGCTTGTGTCCGCGCGTGGGGAGGCTCGTGGCAGACCGGTGGCGCCACGACGAGCACTCCGCCGGCGCAGATCCCCGCAGCCCGGCGCCGATGAGGGGCAGGGACGCCGTGAGCCCGCTGCGAGCCCCGGCCCCCACTGCAGCCAGCACGGCCACGACCAGGCCGGTTCTCCTGCGCCCAGGTGCCGGGCAGGGGCATACCGGCGACGGTCCCCAGACGCCAGCGCACCAACGACGCAGACCAGCGCCAGCGCATCCGGCGGATGTCTGCGACGACGATGGTCAGCACCCTTCCAGGGCGCCGAGGAACAGACCTGCCGCCCATGCGTACAGGCGGAGGCGGAGCGGAGCGGGTGGCGCGCTGCGCGGCGGATGGGGGTCATGGACCGGTCACCGTGTTGCCGGGACGGCATTGTGTGTAGATGTCTGTTCAGATGTGGCATCAGCTGACGCTGACGACGTCGGACGGGAACTGAGACAGTGTGTCAGAACCGAGCGGTCGGCTTCAATCCGCCCCTGTCGGGCCCACCGACCCGACGGCCCTGTCGCCTGGCTCAACACTGTCACCACTGACTCAGCACTGGCTCAACACTGACTCAGCACCGACTCAGCTCCCTGACCACGTGAATCAGCTGTACTCCTTCTCGAATCGGGCCTCGAGCTCCTCCAGGGAGTGGTACTTCGTCTCGGGCACGAACTTCATGTAGAAGATGAGTGACATGACGTTGAACAGGCAGAAGATGAGGTAGGTGCCCGCTCCTCCGAGCTTCTCCATCATGATGGGGAACACCAGGGCGACGATCCCATTGGCGATCCACAGGGTGCCCACGGCCAGTCCCATGGCCGTGCCGCGCGCCTTGGCGGGGAAGATCTCGCGATGAGGACCCAGGTGACTGTCCCGGACTGCTTGGCGAACACGAACAAGCGAGACGATGAGCAGCACCAGGTAGGGGGCGAAGGCGGGGGCTCCCTTGATGTTGCCGTCGGCGTCCTGGTAGGGCTGGATGAGGAAGTAGAAGACCGCTGCCAGGGGCCCGAGGGAGACCACGATGCTGGCCTCCTGGTAGATGCCCACGTGCCGCCGGGCGAACTTGGTGACCAGCCACAGGCCGACGGCCGACCCCACGAAGGAGACGACGAATCCGGAGACCACGTTGAGGAGATCGCGTCACTCATGGGCAGGCCGGCCGCGGAGAGCGCAATCGGGCGTGTAGTACATGGCCGTGTTGATGCCGGTGAGCTGGTCGGCCAGGCCCAGGATGATGCCGATGAAGAGCAGGTGGCGGGTCCACTCGACACCCGCGATCTGCGCCAGCCCCACTTCTCCTGGTTGGCCTCCTTGCGCTGGATCTCAAGCATCTCGTCGACCTCTTCGGCGATGGAACCGTCCTTGGACTCGTCGCGCACCCGCTTGAGGGAGCCGATGGCCTCGGCGATGCGCAGGTTGGCGACGTACCAGCGCGAGGACTCCGGCATGAGGCGGATGCCGAACCACAGGGCGACGGCGGGCAGGGTGGCCAGCACAAGCATGTAGCGCCAGGTCATACCGTTGCCGGACTCGATCATGACGTTGCTGAAGTGCTGCACACTCTCCCAGGCGACCTTGTCGCCGGCCTTGGCGACGACCTCACCGGAGTTGTTGACGACGTCGTTGGCGAGGGTGACCTCCGGGCCGCCGTGCATGCGGGCGAGGACGGCGTTCATGGAGAAGGCGAGGAACTGGCCGAAGACGATCATCATCTGGTCCACGGCCACCAGGGTGCCGCGGATGCGCTTGGGGGCCGTCTCACCGAGGAAGACGGGGACGATCGCCGAGGCACCGCCGACGGCGAAGCCCAGCACGATCCGGAAGAAGTAGAGGACCCAGATGTTGGGCGAGATCGTGCAGCCCAGCGCCCCGATGAAGAAGACGATGGCCAGGAGCATGATGTTGTGCCGGCGCCCGTACTTGTCGGAGAGCTTGCCTCCCACCGAGGCGCCGAGCGCGCGCCCTGCAGGGCTGGGCCGCCGATCCAGCCCTCCTCCCAGGAGGTGATCTGCAGGCCGTCGGCGCCGTGCGGGCAGGTACATGTAGGGCAGGGCACCGGAGATGACGCCGGTGTCGTAGCCGAAGAGAAGCGAGCCGAGGGTGGCGACCAGGGCGATGAGTCCGAGCGAGCGCTTCGGCCCTGAGGCGGGGGTCTGGTCGACCAGCTCCTGGATCTTCTCCGGCGTGTAGTGCGCCGCAGAGCTGGGTGATGTGGACATGAAAGGAACTCCTTGGGTCGTCCGCCATCGTTGGCGGAGGCGAAAGAGAGCGCTGCTGAGTGGACCGGATGGCCCGGTCGCCGGTCACCGCCCCGCAGCGCAGGGCGGCGCCGGCAGCGTGGGCAGCCCTCACCGGAGCGGCGAGGGCCGATGAGGGTCAGCCGAGCTCCTCGCGGAGCCGGGCCAGCACTCGGCGGTTGATGTCGTCGGCGCTCGTGCTGCCAGACGCACCACAGGAAACGCCGTCGAAGCCGATGTCACGCAGCGTGGAGAAGACAGCGTCCCAGTCGATCCTCGCCGTTGCCGATCTCGTTGTGCTGGTGGACGGTGACGTCGGCGCCGGGCGGGTTGACGATGTAGCGGTTGCCGTCGTTGGCGCGGTGGTTGAAGCCGTCGGCGATGTGGACCTCGCGCAGCTGTCGGCCTCGTGGGCGGTGCGGATCATGCGCTCGACGTCGCCCAGCACCGTCGGAGAGGTGGAAGGCGTGGGGGCAGCAGAACTCGTGGCCGATCCAGTCCTTGTTGACCGCACGAGGTTCAGGGGCGGGTCGTGCAGCTCGACGAAGTCGTGAGGGTGAGCCTCCATGTTGAGGCCGGGATGCCGTAGCGCTCGAAGTCGGGGATGAAGCTCCTCGATGGAGCGGAACCACTGCTCGCTGCGGCGGGCCTGGTTGCGGTCTCCGGAGAACTCAGGTGATCTCCCGGACGTCGATCTGGTCAGCGAGCTCGAGCAGGCGGCGCCAGTTCGACCCTGGCGCCGCTCCTCACCGTCGGGCGAGGACCAGTTGAAGACGGGTTGAGGGGCGCACTGACGCCCGTCTCCTTCTGAGCCTTTGTTTGAGCTCGGCGACGACGTCGCAGCGGCAGGCGGTGGTGCCAGAGTGGAAGTCCGCGTTGGGTGAGAGCTCCAGTGCCAGGCTACTCGGCGGCTCAGGAGCGTGCGCACCGTGGACGTGGTCGGTAGTACATCGTGCTCGGGCGATGTCACCAAGAGGTCTCCTGGTCGCTGACATCCGGCCTTAGTAAGTCGTGACAATAGTGTCCCAGAAGTGAGTCGGGCGGGGAATTTCCAGATCCTTTCAACGAAGCGGCGGAGACCCCCGTCCCTGCCGACGAAAAGTCTCGTCCCGAGGCGGGGCTCATGCCTCCCAGGACGAACACGAGCGGGCCACCCGTCACCGTCCTGCCGAGGGCGAACGGTGCGCCCGCGAACACGCAGCAATCGCGAACGCTCGGCAAAACGAGCCGTATCGAGCAGGACGATGACGGGCAGGCTTCAGGCGTGAAAGGCGGGCTTGTCGATGAGCGTGACGTCGACCATCGGCAGGACTCGTCCTCAGTGACGCGACCGCCGCGTCGACCACGGAGGTGGCCGCGTAGCCGTCCCGGAGGTCGAGCCGGTGTGCTCGTCGCGGGCCACGGCGTTGATCCACTCCTGCACCTCGCGGTTGAAGGCGTCCTCGAAAGCGGTCGATGTGCGACTGGCACATGGCAGTTGCGGTTGCCGTGGATGTCGCGGATGGATCCGCTCGGTCGCCCAGCCTCGACCGCAACGGTCTCCAGCACGCTCGCACTCGATGGAGTAGGCGTACTGCGGGTTGACGTTGACCTCGTCGTCGATGCGCACGCCGGACTCGTGTAGGTGACGACGACGACCGGGTCGCCATGAGGTGGTCGAAGCTGTGGGTGGTGGACCTCGGGCGCTCGACGCGCACCTTGACGATCTCCCTCGTCCAGGGAGCCAGCGCATCGTGTCGATCGTGGATCGCCGTGTCGTCGATGGCCATGCGCGGTGTAGGGACTCCGGCACGTGGGGTTGCGGTGACGGTTTGTGGACCAGGAGGCCCGTCCGTTGTCGCCGTCGTCGAGACGCTTCTTTCGTCTCGTTGTAGGCGGCGTCGAGCGGCGCCATGACGCGCGATGACGAGCGTCTTGCCGGCCTTCTGCTCGGCAAAACTCCACGCATGATGGCGATGCGGTCCTCGGCGGTGGTGGCCAGCGGCTTCTCGCACGGGACGTGCTTGCCGGCCTCGACAGCGCTTGATGACGTCCGCGTGGACCTTGCCGAAGGTGGCGATAGGGACGGCGTCTCGACGTCCGGTCGTTGATGAGGCTCATCCGGCGCTGTCGTAATGTGCCTTGGCAGACCGTGACGCTGCTGCCAGCCAGACCGCGGCCTCGTGGTTGATGTCAGCCACGGCGACGATCTCGCCGCCGGACCCGTCATTGGCGATGCGGGCGGGTTGAAACGCAGCACGTGCCGCTCGGCGCCGATGAGTCCGATGCGTACCGTCATGCGCGTCTTCCCTCGGTGAGGTGGTGTCGGTGATAAGGTCGGCGACTGATGGACGTGACGGGAGGCCTCAGGCCAGCCCAGGCCACCTCGGCGGAGTACGTGCGCATGTTGATGGCGTTCT
>BNJV01001410.1_pt1 | contig 57560 bp, 63 predicted proteins | sample 8540591 | NCBI WGS metagenome assembly BNJV01 (sample SAMD00202457, study PRJDB9452) | human saliva metagenome | host: Homo sapiens | reverse complement strand
ATCGTTTCAATAGTTATCCCCCGCTACCAGGCAGTTACTTTACGTACATAGTCCGTACGGGATTCGAACCCGTGTTACCGCGTGAAAAGGCGGTGTCTTAACCCCTTGACCAACGGACCAGAGTTGTTATTTTCAACTCTTACTATTATACCGGCTTTTTATTTTTTGTCAACATCTTTTAAACTTTTTCTCAAGTCAACTTTTCAACTTATAGAGACCAGAATTATACTGACTCTTCTATTGTTCATTAAACTTAGAAGCACGTTCTTCTCCCCACCAATAGGGCATTAGTTCTGCGACTTTCACTATCTTTCTTCTATCGTAGTCCATCATGAATTCTGCATCTTTATTTTCAGAGTTCAACTCTAAAAGAAATTCTCTGCAAGCTCCACAGGGCATTCCTGAACTTCCACCATAAGGCGGTTTGTCTCGAAAGGCTAATACTTTTTTAACCTTAGTTTGTCCTGAAAATTGGTACATATTAAAGAGTGCCGCACGCTCTGCGCAGAGATGGAAAACACCACAGGTTCCCTCCATACAGAAACCTGTAAATATTTGTCCATCTTCTGCTTCTACTGCGGCTACGACATGGTTAGCATAAACAAAATCAGATACTTCATGTGGATTATATAATTTCTGTGCTTCTTCGTACATCTTTTCCCAGATGTCCATTATTACATCCTTCTTATTTAGAGATTTCTTTTAACATATTTTCGATATGCTGGATTGATTTTTCACGTCCAAGCAAGAAAATTGTATCTGGTAATTCTGGTCCATGCATTTCACCTGAAACTGCGATACGAATAGGCATAAAAAGATTTTTTCCTTTAATACCTGTTTCTTTTTGGACTGCTTTAATTTGTGGGAAGATATTCTCTGTCACAAATTCATCATCTGTCATCGCTTCGAGTTTTGCTTTGAAGGCTTCAAGAACTGTTGGGACGGTTTCACCCGCCATGACTTCGCGCTCTGCTTCGGTCAATTCTGGGAAATCTGAGAAGAAGAGATCTGTCAATGGGATAATCTCATCTACCGACTTCATTTGTGGTTTATAGAGCTCAACTAATTTTTCAGCCTTGTCAGTTAAACGGTCTGCTTCTTCTAGGAATGGTTTTGCCATTTCAAAGATAGTTTCTAGGTTTGCATTCTTGATATAATCATTGCTCATCCAGTCAAGTTTTTTCTGGTCGAAGGCTGCTGGAGACTTGCTGAGGCGGTTTTCATCGAAAAGTTTAATGAGTTCTTCACGAGAGAAGATTTCATCTTCGCCACCTGGGTTCCAACCAAGAAGAGCAATAAAGTTAAAGACTGCTTCTGGTAAATAACCTTTTTTACGGTAGTCTTCGATAAACTGAAGGGTGTTGGTATCGCGTTTAGACAATTTTTTCCCAGTTTCAGAGTTGATAATCAAGGTCATGTGACCAAACTCTGGAGCTTCCCAACCAAGGGCTTCATAGACCATAAGCTGTTTTGGTGTATTAGCAATGTGGTCATCTCCACGGATAACATGAGAAATTTGCATATCGTGGTCATCGATAACAACGGCAAAGTTGTAAGTTGGGTAACCGTCTTTCTTTTGGATAACCCAGTCACCGCCGATATTGCCACCTTCAAATTCGATATCGCCTTTGACCATATCATGCCACTTGTAGATACCTGACTCATTGACAGCCAAACGAACCGTTGGGATGACCCCAGCTGCTTCACGTTCTGCGATATATGCTGCTTTCTCCTCTTCACTCATACCAAGGTATTCATTGATGTAACGAGGTGTTTCCCCAGCTGCTTCTTGGCGTTCGCGTTCAGCTGCCAACTCTTCTTCTGTAACGTAAGATTTGTAGGCTTTTCCTTCAGCTAACAGTTGGTCGATGTATTTTTGATACAAGTCCAAACGTTCAGACTGGCGGTAGTTTTCATGTGTTTCTGGACTTTCGTCCCAATCCATGCCCAACCAACGAAGGTTTTCAAGCTGTGAACGTTCACCATCTTCGACATGGCGTTTACGGTCAGTATCTTCGATACGGATAATAAAAGTTCCACCATAATGACGGGCGTAAAGGTAGTTGAACAATGCTGTACGGGCATTTCCGATATGTAGTAATCCTGTTGGACTTGGTGCGTAACGTACGCGGATATCTTTTGACATAGTTTCTCCTATAAAGTCTTTAGGCGTCTGCCTTTTTGCTCTCTATATTATATCACAAGTCTTGGCTGAGTCCAATTTCTATGGATAAAGAGAGTAAAAAAAGAGTGGGACAAACCACTCTTTTCTTCTATTATAGACGTGCATTAAGTTCTTTGCTCAATTCTTCAAATCCTGGTTTTCCAAGAAGGGCAAACATGTTACGTTTGTAAGCTTCAACACCTGGTTGGTCAAATGGGTTGATAGCATTCAAGTAACCTGAAAGGGCGATAGCCAATTCGAAGAAGTAGATAGTGTAACCAAGAGTGAAAGCATCTTGCTCTGGAAGAGTCACATACATGTTTGGTACATCACCATCTGTGTGGGCAAGAAGAACACCATCAGTCGCTTTTTTTTGTTTACAAAGTCAACGTCTTTTTCCTTGAAGGTAACCAAGTCCATCAAGATCTTCTTCCAATGTAGGAATGATCACGTTTTTACGTGGTTTGTCAACACGAACAACTGTTTCAAACATGATACGAGTTCCCTCTTGGATAAATTGACCAAGTGAGTGCAAGTCAGTTGAGAAGTTTGCTGAAGTTGGGTAGATACCTTTTTGGTCTTTCCTTCTGATTCACCAGCCAATTGTTTCCACCATTCTGAGAAGTATTGAAGTGATGGCTCGTAGTTTACCAAGATCTCAGTTGCATAACCTTTACGGTAAAGGATGTTACGAACTGCTGCGTATTGGTAAGCTTCGTTTTTCAGAGATTTTATCTGAAGTGTAGTCTTTGCGAGCTGCATTCGCACCTTCCATAAGGGCTTTGATGTCAGCTCCTGATGCTGCGATTGAAGCAATCCAACGGCTGTCAATACTGAGAAGCGTCCACCGATGTCGTCTGGAACAACAAATGTTTCCCAGCCGTTAGCGTCTGCTTCAACCTTAACAGCACCTTTTTGGCGGTCAGTTGTTGCATAGATACGTTTGTTTGCTTCTTCTTGACCGTATTTCTTAACCAAGAGTTCTTTGAAGACACGGAAAGCAATCGCTGGTTCAGTTGTTGTACCTGATTTAGAAATCACGTTTACTGAGAAGTCTTTATCAGCTACGTATTCTACCAAGTCAGCAAGGTAAGTAGATGAGATTGAGTTTCCTGCGTAAAGGATTTGTGGAGCTTTGCGTTCTTCTTTTGTTTGCAAGTTAGCAAAGTGGTGGTTCAAGAAGTCGATTGCTGCTTTGGCACCAAGGTAAGATCCACCGATACCGATTACAACCAAGACATCGCTGTCTGATTTGATTTGCTCAGCAGCTTTCAAGATACGGTCAAATTCTTCGCGGTCGTAGTTTTCAGGAAGGTCCAACCATCCCAAAAAGTCGCTACCAGCACCAGTTCCTTTACGGATCAATTCATCTGCTGCTGTTACTTGTGATTGCATGTATTCCACTTCATGTGGTGCAACAAATTTGTCTAAGACTTTTGAATAATCAAATTTAATATGTGACATGTTATTCCTCCAATATTTCTTCTTTTCTATCATAACGCTTACCTTCGTTTTTTTCAAGTTTTTTTGTCGAATTTCTCCAATTTTTATCAGAATTCAAACGTTTGCGTAAAAAAATCCCACATTCCAAAAAAATTTTTGAAAAAAATAAAAGAAAGAACGACCAGATGTCCCAGTCGTTACAGTTCATTCAATAAATACTCAAATAATTCTAAATTACCATTCTCTTCATTAACCAGAAACTCTGGATGCCACTGCAAACCGATAATGCGGTGCTCATCGATAGACTCAATCGCTTCGATGGTCTGGTCTCTTGGATCAATAGCAGTTACACGGAAATTAGGTGCCAAATCTTTAATGCTTTGACGATGGACGGAGTTGACCTGACTTTCTTTCCCAAATAGCTTAGCCACCACGCTTCCCTCCACTGTCTCAATAGAGTGAGATGTTCCGAAAGGTAGGCCTTGCCAGTGACCTTCGATTTCTTGATTGAGAGTTCCACCAAAGGCAACATTGACAAGTTGGACACCGCGACAGATTGCCATAATTGGTTTGTTCTGACGGAGAGCTTCTTTCAAGAGTGCCAATTCAAATTCATCACGGAGCAGATTGTAATCATCGCTCTCGATGGTCTTTTTCTCTCCATAAAACCGAGGATGGACATTTTGCCCGCCTGTCAAGATGAGCTTGTCAATCATTTCCACATAATCGCGTACAACTGACTCATCACCAACAGGAATGACTAAAGGGAGACCACCGACTTGACGAATGCTCTCTGCGAATCTACAAGATACAGATGAATGAATGTTTTTGCCTTCTGCGTCTACGGGACATAGATTTGCAGCAACTCCTACAACCGTTCTAGCCATGATGTCTCTCCTTTCGAATATTAATACTCTTCGAAAATCTCTTCAAACCACGTCAGCGTCGCCTTACCGTACTCAAGTACAGCTTGCGGCTAGCTTCCTAGTTTGCTCTTTGATTTTCATTGAGTATAACGATAGTCCTATCATATCACTCAAAATGATTTTCGTCTAATATGTTTTTTTAAAGTCCGTGATAAATATTTTTTATGAACAAGAAAAAGCTGCCCACATAGGACAACTTTTTTCTTATTCAAAAACAAACTGATTGTGATAGAGTTCTGAGTAGAATCCACCTAGTTTTAAGAGTTCATGGTGATTACCACGTTCAATGACTTCTCCATCTTTAAGAACAATAATCTGATCTGCATTGAGAATGGTTTTCAAGCGGTGGGCAATGACAAAACTAGTTCTGCCTGCTACAACTGCCTCCATGGCATGCTGAATCTTGCTTTCTGTCACCGTATCTACGTTTGAAGTAGCTTCATCGAGAATGAGAACTTCTGGATCTGTCATCAGGGTTCGAGCGATAGAAATCAATTGCTTCTGCCCTGTTGAGAAGATGCTCTGGTCATCATCTATAAGGGTATCGTATTTGTCAGGTAAGCTTTCGATGTAGTCGTGAATGTGAGTTGCCTTGGCTGCTGCCTCAACCATTTCTTGACTAGCATCTGGCACACCAAAACGGATATTGTCTCGAATCGTTCCGCTAAACAAGACCGAATCCTGCAAGACAATTCCCACCTTGCTTCTGAGACTATCCAAATCATAGTCACGAATGTCTTTGCCATCAAAATAAATACCACCAGCATCAACATCATAAAAGCGATTGATGAGGTTCATAATAGTGGTTTTTCCTGAACCTGTCGGCCCAACAACCGCTGTCATCTGGCCTTTAGGGGCAGAAATGCTAACATCTTTCAAAATAGGCTTATCAGGCAGGTATGAAAAATCAATATGACTAATTTCAACACCTTCTTGCAACTGAGTAAAGGTCGGAGCATTTTTAGGTCGGATTTCTTCCTCTGCATCAAACATTTCCTGAATCCGTTCAGCACCTGTAAAGGCTAACTGAAGGCTTCCCCAACTTGCCGCAACTTGGATAATAGGCTGGTAGTACTGCTGTGAAAATTGGGCAAACATAACAATCAAACCTAGGGCGGTACTTGTTTCAATAGTCTTATCATTCAAAAGTACAGCTGAACCAGCAAAGATGACGACAGCTGTATTAACCAAACTCATCCCATTCATGACAGGGAAAAGAATTCCTGAGAACATTCTTCCTTTAAAGGTTGCCTTGCGCACACGCTCATTTTGTTTAAGAAATCCTGCCATCATATCCTCTTGAATTCCTTGCACAATCACGGCTTTTTGGCCTGAGATACTCTCATCCATATAGGCGTTGAGTTTCCCTACCTCTTTTTGCTGGAGATTGGTGTATTTGCGCGCCATTTTCACGATGAAAACCAGCATGAGGAAGGCTACTGGTGTGCTGGCAATGGTGATGAGGGCCAGAGTTACATTTCTCGAAAACATGACAAGAATCAGACCAATGTATAAAACAATATTGCTCATGACCTGAATCAAGCTCTCGTTAAAGGCTTGGAGGATATTATCCAAATCACTGGTAAAACGAGACAGGATATCGCCATCTTGTCGGCGGTCAAAGAAAGAAACCGTCAAGCGAGCAAGCTTCCCAAATAGGCCTTTGCGCATCTCGTTGGTCGACTCTGCAATCACGCGCGTCATGAGACACATGTATATGACACTGGAGATAAATAGAACCAAAACCAGCAGACCAAGATTGACCATGATTCCTGATAGACTCTGCCAAACAAGTTCTGGATTGCCATCTTGATAAGCTTGAACTAAATTAGCTAGCTGCGTCACTGCTTGTCCAGAAAAGACTGGAAAGAGGGCTTGGGCAAGAGTCGCTAGAACAATCATCAGAATAACAACTACAAATGATAACTTATAAACTTTAAAATAATTCCAAAAAAATTGAACTGTCTTCATGTTACTCCTCCTTTCCTTTCTGTGTTTCATAGATTTCACGGTAAACGGTATTGTTGGCAACCAAATCTGCATGTGTTCCTTGACCAATCAATCGTCCTTGATCCAGAACCAAGATTTTATCCGCATGGACAACCGAACTAATCTTTTGCGCGATGATAATGGTTGTCGTCCCCTTCAAGTCCTTATTCAAAGCTTCCTGAACCAGGCGCTCTGACTTGGCATCTAGGGCTGAGGTCGAATCATCAAAAATCAGAATACGTGGATTGCTGACAATCCCACGCGCAATCGACATCCTTTGTTTTTGCCCACCTGAGAAGTTGGTTCCCCGTTCCTCAACTGGACTTTCAAAGGTTTTCTCCATACGATGAATGAATTCGCTAGCCTGAGCAATATTTGCTGCGCGCTCCATTTCAAATAGAGTAGCATCTCCCTTACCCTGTCTTAGATTATCTGCAATCGTTCCACTAAAGAGAATGGCACGTTGGAGAACGATAGAAACTGTTTTACGCAGGGTTCCTTCACTCACTTCTCGAATATCCTTGCCTCCGATTTTGATAGAGCCCTCCTGTGGGTCAAAGAGACGTGGAATCAGTTGAGCCAAGGTTGATTTTCCTGCACCAGTTGCTCCAACGACACCAACCATTTGACCAGGTTCAATAGTAAAGCTCACATCTTTCAGCATTGGTTCCTTATCCATTGGATAGGTAAAGGTTACATTTTCAAAGCTAAGACTTCCGACCAACTCTTCATCTGGCACATCCTTGAACGTCATAGCCGGCTCTGCGTCAAGAATTTCTCGAATACGACGCATGGAAATCATGGCACGACTGACAGAATTTCCCAAAAATCCAACCATAACAATGGTAAAGATAATCTGGCTCAGGTAATTAACAAAGGAAGCAATGGAGCCAACAACAGAAGGATCCGACTGAACCATTCCCGCGACCAGCCAAATAGAGAGGAAGACAGCCCCGTAGCCGACCAACATCATGAAGGGTTCCACCACTGAAAAGGCATAGCCGATATAAAGGTTTTGACCGAGAAGCTCGTCTGAGACCTCTGTAAACTTCGCAAACTGCTCTTTTTCTTGGACAAAGGACTTGACCACACGAACACCGCGCAGATTCTCCTTAGCGATAGCATTGATGCGCTCAAGAAGAGTTTGAAACTTGGCAAAACGTGGTCCCATCATCCCCATCATGACAGCAGTCAAACCAAAAATTAAGATCACCATGAGAACAATCACCCACCACAGAGAAGGAAGGGTTTGAACCGCCAGAATAAACGAACCGATGAACAAGAGGGGAAGTCTGAAAAGAATTTGAAAGGTCATCATGACAACGTTCTGAATCTGGTTGATATCATTTGTCATTCGAACGACTAGATTTCCCGCATTAAATTGTTCAATATTGGCATAAGAAAAGGTTTGGATTTTACGGAAGGCATCCTCTCGAAGGTCGGATGAAACTCCTTGGGCAATATAGGCTGCGAGGACAACATTGAGGCCCACCAGCAACCAGACCGACCAAGGCCACACCAATCAACCAAGCCCCGATACTATAAATAGCTTCATATTTCCCAGCAAGTAGGGCGTCTAACACTTCCTGCAGATAACGCGGTTGCAGAAGTGAACTAGTAACCATCAAGCCTGTCATCAGAAGCGAAGCCAAGGCCTGCCACTTGTAGGTTTTTACTTTCTGAATCAGCATATTTTCTCCTTAAAAAATAGACAAAAGGGAGCGACAATGCGTCAGCTCCTTCTCATTCTGTTTGTGTGATGTTATTCTAGCAAAAAAGTGGGAACTTGTCAAAGAAGTCTCCTTGATACAGCTAGAATGACTGGCAAGTCTTGACTTTATAATTTTTGTTTTAACTCAACCAATACATTCATAGCCTGCATAGGTGTCATGTTGTAAACATCTAGTTTAGACAATTCCGCTAAGATAGGATGTTCTTCAGTCGTATCAAAGAGTGAAATCTGTTCTGTGACAGCATTTGTTTGTCTCATAGGAGCAGGACTTTCTGTCCCTTGATTCTCTAACTGAGTCAAAATCTTATCCGCCCTTGCTAAAAGGTCTGCTGGCAAACCAGCAATCTTAGCAACATGGATACCGTAGGATTTATCGGCTGGTCCTGGTTCAATCTTGTGAAGGAAGGTAACCTGCCCATCCTGCTCTAAGGTTGCCACGTGGACATTGACCAAGTGTTCCAAGCTAGACTCCAGACTAGTCAACTCATGGTAGTGGGTAGCAAAGAGGGTCTTGGCTCCGATATGCTCATGGATGTATTCGATGATAGATTGAGCAAGAGCCATTCCGTCATAAGTTGCAGTTCCACGACCTAGCTCATCAAAAAGAATGAGAGAGTTCTTGGTCGCATGCGAAATGGCATTGTTGGCCTCCATCATCTCCACCATAAAGGTTGATTGACCTGAAACCAAGTCATCTGCTGCTCCGATACGGGTAAAGATCGCATCAAAAATCGGTAAACGGGCACTTTCTGCTGGCACATAAGAACCCAACTGAGCCATAACTGCCGTCATGGCTAACTGACGCATATAGGTTGACTTCCCGCTCATGTTTGGCCCTGTAATCAGTTGGATACTGGTATCTTCTGCCATCTGAATCGTATTGGGAATATAGGTCTGAGCCCCCATAACCTTTTCAACGACAGCATGGCGCCCTTTCTGGATATCAATTTGTGAATCGTCTCCAAACTCTGGTCGAATCAAATGCTGGGTTTCAGCTACAACCGCCAAACTTTGCAAGACATCAACTGTCGCAATTCCTTGAGCTAGAGCCTGCAAACGCTGAATGTACTTACTGACTTCCTCACGAATACGCATAAAAATTTCATACTCTAGATTAGCTGACTTTTCACGCGCCTCCAGCATATCTCCCTCGATACGGGCTAATTCTTCAGTTCCAAAGCGTTCTGAGTTTTTCAGCGTTGCCTTGCGGAAAAAGTGAGCTGGAACATTTCCCAGTTGCGAATTGGTCACATGGAAATAGTAACCATCCTTCTTATTGTAGTCAATCTTAAGCGTGCTGATACCAGAGTTTTCTCTCTCCTTGGCCTCAATCTCAGCAATCCAACCAGTCCCTTCTCTGAGCACACGACGGTACTTGTCTAAGGTATCATCAAATCCAGTCTGGATAATTCCCCCATCCGTAATCACATGAGGAGCCTCAGGAGCAATCGCTGAGCTAATCAAACTCTCCAACTCTGGAATGGCATCTAGTTGTTCGATGAGATAGGCTAGAGCAGGTTGTTCCATCCCTTCTAAAATCGCACGAATCCTTGGCACACTGGACAAGGTGGTCGCCAACTGCAAGAGATCCTTGGGATTGGTTTTGCCAAAAGAAACACGACTAGCCAAGCGCTCAATGTCATAAACACCCTTGAGACTGTCTGTCAAATCACTGCGCTCAAAGAAATGGTCGAGAAAGACCTGCACCACTTCTTGACGCTGAACAATTCGTTCCTTATCAATCAAGGGGACGATGAATCCAAGACCGCAAGAGACGCATTCCCATAGCAGTTTTGGTTTCATCCAAAAGCCAGAAAAGACTGCCTTGCTTCTTGCCCGAACGAGCATTCTCAACCAAATCCAGACTAGCCTTGGTCGCATAATCCATCTGCAAGAAATCCTTGATTTCATAGCGGATAACAGGTTTGAGGTGGTTCAATTCCCTCATCTGAGTCCGATGAACATACTGGAGCAATTTACTAGATGCCTCTTGCTCCACAGATGCCAATCGTGAATCCAGTAAATGAAGGTCTTCAAAGCCTTCTTTTTCATAGGAAAGTACCAGATTCATCTGACGACTAAGGATTTGTTCCTCTTCCTCAGACAAGTCATAACCCAACACTACTTCGCGCCTTGAGATTGCGGATTTCCCCACAAACCAGCGTGAAATCCAAAAAGACCTGTCACATAAAAAAAGTCACCCGTCACTAGGTCCATATAAGCGAGGCCAAATTGATTGCCTTCGCGGTCTATGGCAACCAAGAAATTGTTCTGACTGTCCGGCTTACTGCTATCAACCACTGTCCCTGGCGTAATGACCTGAACAACCTCTCGTTTCACAACCCCAACTGCTTGTTTAGGATCTTCCATCTGCTCTGCAATGGCTACCTTATAGCCCTGCTCAATTAAGACATCAATGTACTGTTGGGCAGAATGATAGGGGACACCTGCCATAGGAATCGGATTGTCGGCATTCTTGTTGCGACTCGTTAAGGAAATTTCCAGAATCTGCGCAGCATTGACCGCATCCTCATAAAATAATTCATAAAAATCACCCATCCGAAAGAGCAAAAAAGTATCTGGATATTGCTTTTTAATATCCACATACTGTTGCATGCCGGGTGATAGCTTTTCTGTCGCCATTTTCCGTCTCTCCTTGTCAAAAATAAGTCTTGAGAGCAACTCCCAAGACCTTACTTATCTTTCATCAAATCTAGCAAACGATCTTCCATGAGCTTGGCAACGTGCTGGTCTCGACAAATGACCAATAAGGTATTGGCACCAGCAACTGTTCCTAAAATCCATTCATCCTTGTTTGCATCTACAATATTTGCCAAAAACAGAGGCTTCTCCTAATTTGGTATGAAGCACCAAGGTAAACTCTGCTCTTGCAACACCTTCTAAATGATGAGACAAAAAAATTCAACCAAATCAATCTTTTTCTGTCTCATTTGCTAGTACATAATACACTATATCATTTTTTTCTTGACCTTGGTCAAGCCGATTTCGCGCAAATCACGAGACAGGGTTGTCTGCGTCACAAAAAAACATTGTGCGCCTCCAACCGATCTTGAATTTCTTTTTGTGTACTTAATTTCTCCTCAGTAATCATTTTTTTATTAACTGATGACGATCTCTTTTTCTCATAAAAATCCTCTTATGTGAATATTTATAACTATTTTTTTATAACTATATTATACCAAAAAAATAGGAGATTTCAAAAATTTTTTTCTTCTTTCTTTAAAATTGTGATAAAAATAGTAGAAAAGTCCAAAAAGGAGCTCTTAATGAATACAAAAGAATTGATTGCTAGCGAGTTGGCTAGCATCATTGATAGCCTGGATCAAGAGGCTATTTTAAATTTACTGGAAACCCCTAAAAACTCAGAAATGGGAGACATCGCCTTCCCTGCTTTTTCTCTTGCAAAAGTCGAACGTAAAGCACCTCAAATGATTGCGGCTGAACTGGCTGAAAAAATTAACAGTCAAGCCTTTGAAAAGGTTGTTGCAACAGGACCTTACGTTAACTTTTTCCTTGATAAATCTGCCATTTCTGCTCAAGTGTTGCAAGCGGTTATCACTGAAAAAGAACACTATGCTGACCAAACTATTGGCAAACAAGAAAATGTTGTTATCGACATGTCTAGTCCCAATATCGCTAAACCATTCTCTATTGGTCACCTACGCTCAACTGTTATCGGAGATAGCTTGTCACATATTTTCCAAAAAATCGGTTATCAAACGGTCAAGGTCAACCATTTAGGAGACTGGGGTAAACAGTTTGGTATGCTGATTGTTGCCTACAAAAAATGGGGCGACGAAGAAGCTGTAAAAGCTCATCCAATCGATGAACTTCTTAAACTCTATGTCCGCATTAACGCTGAAGCTGAAAATGATCCTAGCTTGGATGAAGAAGCACGCGAATGGTTCCGTAAACTTGAAAATGGCGACGAGGAAGCTCTCGCACTTTGGCAATGGTTCCGTGATGAAAGTTTGGTGGAATTTAACCGTCTTTACAATGAATTACAAGTCGAATTTGACAGCTACAATGGAGAAGCCTTCTACAACGATAAGATGGATGCAGTTGTAGACATTCTTTCTGAAAAAGGCCTTCTTGTTGAATCAGAAGGTGCCCAAGTTGTCAACCTTGAGAAATATGGAATTGAACATCCAGCCCTTATCAAGAAATCTGATGGTGCAACTCTCTACATCACACGTGACTTGGCTGCAGCTCTTTACCGTAAAAACGAATACCAATTTGCTAAATCTATCTATGTCGTTGGCCAAGAACAATCTGCCCACTTTAAACAGCTCAAAGCTGTCTTGCAAGAGATGGGCTACGACTGGAGTGACGACATTACCCACGTTCCTTTTGGTTTGGTTACAAAAGAAGGTAAGAAACTCTCTACTCGTAAAGGGAATGTCATCTTGCTAGAGCCTACTGTTGCAGAGGCTGTTAGCCGTGCCAAAGCCCAAATCGAAGCAAAAAATCCTGAACTGGAAAATAAAGACCAGGTAGCACATGCTGTTGGGGTTGGAGCCATTAAATTCTATGACCTCAAGACCGACCGTACAAATGGATACGACTTCGACCTAGAGGCTATGGTATCCTTCGAGGGTGAAACTGGACCTTATGTTCAATATGCTTACGCTCGTATCCAATCTATCTTGCGCAAAGCAGATTTCAAACCAGAAACTGCTGGTAACTATAGCTTGAATGATGCTGAAAGCTGGGAAATCATCAAACTCATCCAAGACTTCCCACGTATTATCAACCGTGCGGCAGATAACTTTGAACCTTCTATCATTGCTAAATTTGCAATTAGCCTGGCTCAAGCCTTTAACAAATACTATGCACATACACGTATCCTAGACGAAAATCCTGAGCGCGACAGCCGTCTAGCCCTCAGCTACGCAACCGCAGTCGTTCTCAAAGAAGCACTTCGCTTGCTTGGAGTAGAAGCGCCTGAGAAGATGTGATTCAGTACTAACAATTGGAACTAAAGTTCCTAATTGTTAGACGCTAGCCGCGTATGTGCGGACTAGCTAACTGCTTCACTAGTCATGGTCTCTAAATATAATCGATTTAGAGACCATGACGTCGTAACTATGGCGATTTACCTAATCGCTTCACTGACAGTCTATCAAAAACCTTATCAAGTTTTGCTGACTTGTTCTGCTATTTTAGGTTCACTAAATCGATTTACTCACTACTACTTCTTTATCATACAGGGAGATATTCTATGAGTCAATATGCTTATGTCCTCGTTGTAATTAGCTTGGTATTCCTTTTTCTGCTCAATAAGTACGAAAAGGAGAGACTGCAAAGGCTCTACCAAGAACAACTTTTGAAGGATGAAACATTTAGGACTGATATCAAAGAGAAAATTCACACGACTGAAAATATCAATGATGTCATTGCTTATATCAATAAAACTTATCATCTGGGAATGTTGCTATCAAAAGACATTACAGATCAATTGAAATAAACCTAGCTATTCTTTAATGAATATCAAAACCGAGACTAAGACTTTAATACTGAGTCTCGGTTTTTGTGTATTTTTCAAGCAACAAAGCCACCACTCCCCCAGCAATGCAAGTGCAAAATCCCCTAGAATATGATAGAATAAGAGAAAGAACTCTATCAAGGAGGAAATCATGGAAAAACAAACCGTCGCCGTCTTGGGGCCTGGTTCTTGGGGAACCGCCCTTTCACAAGTCTTAAATGACAATGGACACGAGGTACGTATTTGGGGAAATCTTCCCGAGCAAATCAATGAAATTAATACCTATCATACTAACAAGCACTACTTTAAAGATGTCGTTCTAGACGAAAATATCATTGCCTACACCGACTTAGCAGAGGCATTAAAAGATGTAGATGCGATTTTGTTTGTTGTCCCAACAAAAGTGACACGACTTGTTGCCCAACAAGTTGCAAAAACCTTAGACCATAAGGCTATCATCATGCACGCATCAAAGGGATTAGAACCCGATAGCCATAAACGATTATCAACCATCCTTGAAGAAGAGATTCCTGAACAGCTCCGCAGTGATATCGTCGTTGTCTCAGGGCCTAGCCATGCAGAAGAAACCATTGTACGTGACCTGACTTTAATCACTGCTGCTTCTAAAGATTTACAAACAGCTCAATACGTTCAAGAGCTCTTTAGTAATCACTACTTCCGACTTTATACCAATACAGATGTTATTGGAGTTGAAACTGCTGGTGCTCTTAAAAATATTATTGCTGTCGGTGCCGGAGCTTTACATGGTTTAGGATTTGGTGACAATGCCAAGGCAGCCATCATCGCTCGAGGCTTGGCAGAAATTACCCGCCTAGGAGTAGCACTCGGTGCCAGTCCATTGACCTATAGTGGCTTGTCTGGTGTAGGAGATTTGATCGTAACGGGAACCTCCATCCACTCTCGTAACTGGAGAGCCGGAGATGCTCTTGGTCGTGGAGAATCCCTAGCTGATATAGAAGCTAATATGGGCATGGTAATTGAAGGAATTTCAACGACCCGAGCAGCCTATGAACTAGCCCAAGAACTTGGAGTCTATATGCCCATTACACAAGCCATTTACCAAGTTATTTACCACGGAACCAATATCAAAGATGCCATTTATGACATCATGAACAATGAATTTAAAGCAGAAAATGAGTGGTCTTGACACTCTATAGAAAGGATTCTTATGACATCAAAAGTTAGAAAGGCAGTCATCCCTGCCGCTGGGCTTGGAACTCGATTTTTACCAGCAACCAAGGCACTTGCCAAAGAAATGTTGCCAATTGTAGACAAACCAACTATCCAGTTTATCGTGGAAGAAGCTCTCAAATCAGGTATTGAAGATATTCTGGTTGTCACTGGTAAATCAAAACGTTCTATTGAGGACCACTTTGACTCAAACTTTGAGCTTGAATACAATCTTAAGGAAAAAGGCAAAACGGATTTGTTAAAATTGGTAGATGAAGCAACTGGTATGCGCCTCCATTTCATTCGCCAAACTCACCCTCGTGGTCTTGGAGACGCTGTCCTACAAGCCAAAGCTTTTGTAGGGAATGAGCCCTTCGTTGTTATGCTGGGTGATGACCTTATGGACATCACAAATGAGAATGCCGTTCCTTTGACAAAACAACTGATGAATGATTACGAAAAGACACACGCATCAACCATTGCTGTCATGCCCGTACCACACGAAGACGTTTCATCATATGGAGTTATCGCTCCTCAGGGGGAAGGGATTAATGGTCTCTATAGCGTTGAAACTTTCGTAGAAAAACCAGCTCCCGAAGATGCACCAAGTGATTTAGCAATCATCGGTCGCTATCTACTCACACCTGAGATTTTTGATATCTTAGAAAATCAAACTCCTGGTGCTGGAAATGAAATCCAACTTACTGATGCTATTGATACGCTCAATAAAACACAGCGTGTTTTTGCCCGTGAATTTACAGGAGCTCGTTACGACGTTGGGGATAAGTTTGGATTTATGAAAACATCTATTGACTACGCCCTCAAAGCACCCCACAAGTCAAAGATGCCTTGAAAAATTACCTCATCCAACTTGGAAAAGAATTTGCTGAGAAGGAATAACATAAAAAGATAAGATTCAAAAATGTAGTCCACTGAAAAAATAGGTCTCTTACTTTTAATGAAATGAAAACCGAGGAATCTATCGTTAATTTGAGCGAATTCCTCGGTTATTTTGTATTTATTAAGGTCATAATTCGTTTCATATTGACCACGAAGATGCTTGTGGCTGCCTGTAACTCCATGCTGAAAAGACCCGATGCTCTCGCGACATCAAAGCCATGTCTCTGTTTTAGTTCGGCATTCTTTGCTTCGATTTTATAGCGATGTCTGGCCATTTCTTTAAAATAAGGTGTTTCCTGAAATTTCTTCTGGAAAAGATGGTCGTCACTCTTAATGGTTATTGAATAAGTTTTAGACTTTGCCCCCTCCTTATAACATCCTTCCTTGGAAAGGCAACTCTTGCACTTCTCAATGTCAAAGTAATGAGTGACAACTTGATTCTTATTTTGATATTTTTTCCCTGTCCTTGCTTTGCGAACAGCCATGTGTCCTTCTGGACAGACAAATAGCCCTGCATCTTTATTAAATTCAAACGCATCCTCTTCTTTACGGTAACCTTTTGAAACTGAAGGGTTCAGTTTTGACACCAAATGAATCTTTTCTTTGCGAGCTAGTTGAATGTTGTCCTTTCCTGAATAAGCCGCATCACCAATAATAGTCTCGATGTCCAGACTATTTTCCTTTGTTTTGGCATATAACTCAGGTAAATATTTCCCATCGCTTTGTTCACCAGAAGTGACCACGCAAGCAGTAATAATCCGTTCATCCGTCATAGCGATATGACTTTTTATATCCATAGAAAGAGCTGTCGGCTGTCTTATGTCCGAGCCTAGCCTCCTCCTTAACAGAAGCTTCCAAATGTTCTAAGTCGTCCTCGACAGCCTCTTTTAGGTAATTGAACTTTTGAGACACAGCCGGTAGAGCTAAGAGTTCCTCATGTTTTTCAACCACAGCCATTAATTCCTCTGTATAGGTCAACTCTGCTTCGAGGTTATCTTCCTGAGGTTTCTTTGGAAATTCTATTTTGATATCTTCTGAATGTTGATAAATTGTTTTACGTAAAGCTTTTTGAACGCTCTCTAAGGATTTCTTGGGGTTTCTTATGATTATAATGAGATTTGGTGTGAGTGGCATCCACAATGAGGATTTTACTCTTAATCAAGTTATGTTCGAGTGCAATTTGAACAGACTTCTGAATCAATACATCAAGCAGTTTATCATCTTTAATTCTTAGCTTTCTAAATTTTGTCAGAGAGGATGGCTCGATAACAGAATCCTCAGGAGCCAGACCAAGAAAAAATTTAAAGGCCATATCTGACAAGGAACGTCCTACCACATCTACATCTGATAACTTATAAATATCTTTTTAACAAGAGATATTTGAACATCATAATCGGTGAATAAGCTTTACGCCCAAAATCGGGACGATAATTCTTTTCTAGTTCATCATAAATAAAGCTAAAATCACAGAGTTCAGTTAGCTGACGTAAAAAGTGGGTTTTAGGAACCACGATATCATACAAACTAGAATAAGGACTGACATCCATAGTTAACTGATTATCAAGCATTATTTCACCTCATCTCTAGTATAACAAAAAAGCCATCAATTTGATGACTTTTTCAGTAGGCTCCAAAAATGCCTTATCTTTTTTATTACATAACTATTCTTATAAACCTTCACAACCCCATTCCCTTGTAGAGAAGCAAGACTGCGAGTCCTACGAACAAGACTACCGCTCCTAACCTCTGGATGGTATTATACATCCGTCTTTCTCCTCGAACTGGAAAGATAACTGCTAGAAATGCACCACCAACTGCTCCTCCGATATGGCCTGCCAGGCTGATGCCGGGAATCAAAACACTTCCAATAATATTAATCACAAAAAGTGTCAGATAAGATTGGCCCAACTGCTGGATATAAGGATTACGCGTTGCATAGCGAAGAACAATAATTGCAGCAAATAGCCCATAGAGAGAAGTCGAGGCTCCTGCTGCTAAGGATTTGGGACTAAATACAAAAACAAAGAGATTGCCCATCATTCCAGATAAGAGATAGAGAAAGAAAAACTTCTTGGATCCGAAAATTTCCTCTACTTGCCTACCAAGGTAATAAATCGAAAGCATATTAACAATGAAATGCTCCCACCCAATATGAACAAAAATAGCAGAGAAGAGACGCCAAATCTGCTCAGGAAAGAGGCGAATGGCAGGCCCGTACATGGCTCCAAATCGAAATAGGGTATCTGCCCTGTAAAAGTTTCCTCCTGTGGTCACCAACATTAGTATAAATACCAAGGCCGTCACTAAGAGGAAGAAACTCGTCACAGGGTAACGCCTATCAAAGATTTCTTTCATCAATCAGTACCTCCTGAACAGGAATATCATGATTTTCAGGGCTAAAGTCCTGAATTTGACAAGGATATATCGTACTCAAAGTATGACCAGTAATATGTTTCAGATAGCGATCATAATAACCTCCACCGTATCCAATCCGATATCCTTCCGTCGTAAAAGCCAAGCCAGGAACATGAATCAAATCAATCTGAGAGGCATCCACCACTTCCAAATCTCCCTGTGGTTCCAGTAAGCCAAAGGAAGTTTTGGCTAGTTGTTGCGGATTATAGACTACAAAGTCCATGCGCCCCTTGGGATAAGTTTTGGGTATCAGAACCTTCTTGCCGCCCCTCAGCGCCTGGTCAATCAGTTCCTGAGTTTGAAACTCATGAGGAAAAGAGAGATAGGTTGCGATGATTTTAGCTTCTTGGTAAAAGGGGTGTTGTAAAAGTCGCTCGGTTAAAGCTTGGTCTATAGCCTGTTTTTGTTCTTGAGATAAAGCCTTCATTTCTTGCAAGACTTGCTTGCGTAATTCCGATTTCATAGACAAGCCCTCTACTCTACTGCCTTCTTTTTCAGGAAACTAGAGACCGCATCTACCCCAATGGCTAAGGCTTCTTCCTTAGGACTCATCTGAGGGTGATGAAGGGCGTAGGGACTATCTATACCAAGCCAGAACATAACGCCATCAACTTTTGAAAGGAGATAACCAAAGTCTTCACCTGTCATAGCAGGCTCGATATCAATCAACTCAATTCCGTCTTTTTCTTCAAAGAAATCCATCAGTTCACGCGCCAAAGCTGGATTATTCTCAACAGGCAGATAACCACCTTGCTTGAGTTCCACTTCGACTTCCATATCAAAGGCTGCTGCAACTCCTTCTGCAACTGTTTTGACCCTCTTTTGCACCAAGAGACTCATATCCTGTGTCAAAGCCCGAATGGTTCCATGCAAAAAGGCTGTGTCTGTGATGACATTGTTGGTTGTTCCAGCTTGGAAAACTCCAAAGGTCACCACTGCTCCCTCGATTGGGTTGACATTGCGGCTGACAACTGACTGCACCTGGGTCACAAAGTAACTAGCGGCCACCAAGGCGTCATTGGCTTCATGTGGAAAGGCTGCGTGGCCACCTTTGCCTTTGAAACGGATCTTCACCTCACAGGTCCCTGCAAAGAGTGTATGAGTATTAGTCGCAATCTGACCAACCTTCAAATCTGGACGGACATGGAGACCATAAAATTGATCTGGTAACCAGTCTCCAAAAGCATCATCCTCATACATGAGCATACCACCAGCTTCATTTTCTTCAGCAGGCTGAAACAGAAAGAGCAGATTGTTCTTTGGTTGCTCCTCAAGGGCTCGCTCAAGACAGCCCAAGGCAATGGTCATGTGGAAATCATGTCCACAGGCGTGCATGCGACCTTGGTGGTGAGAAGCGAAAGGAAGTCCTGTTTGTTCGACGATAGGCAGGCCATCAATGTCTGTCCTCCAACCAATAGTACGCTCTGGCTGACTTCCCTGCAAATAAACCAAAATCCCTGTCCGCCAAGTTCGAACTTGGACAAAATCCTTGCCCGCAGTCAATTTTTCAATTACATCCAGCAGATAAGCCTGAGTCTTGAACTCCTCCAAGCCAATCTCTGGAATCTGGTGCAAATCTCGTCTAGTCTGAATCAAATCTAACATCTATCTATCCTCCGATATAGCAGAAAGAGGCTGGAAGAAGGGTTCCGCCTCTTTATTACTTTTACAATTATAAGGTACGAAGCGCATCTTCTAGCGCTGTTTTTTGTTGAGTTTGGGCATCAATCTCTTTGATAATACGAGCTGGAACACCTGCTACTACCACATTTTCTGGGACATCTTGGGTAACAATAGCTCCTGCTGCGACAACTGAACCACTACCGATTTGAACTCCTTCGATGACCACTGCATTAGCGCCGATAAGAACATTGTCTCCAACACGGACTGGTTCTGCGCTAGCTGGCTCAATCACACCTGCAAGAACGGCACCTGCACCAACGTGGCTGTTTTTCCCCACGATAGCACGGCCACCAAGGATAGCACCCATGTCAATCATGGTTCCTGCACCAATTTCAGCACCGATATTGATAACTGCTCCCATCATGATAACAGCATTGTCACCAATTTCAACCTGGTCACGGATAATAGCACCTGGCTCAATACGAGCATTGATAGTACGTTTGTCTAGCAAAGGAACTGCAGAATTACGAGCATCTTGCTCAACAACATAGTCTTGATTTTCTACCAAACCATCGAGAAGCGGAGCCACGTCCTTCCAATCTCCGAATAGGACATTCCCTAGTTTGACAACAGAGTTAGGTACAGCAGTTGCGAGTTCTCCCTCAAAGGTTACTTTAACACTGGTTTTCTTTTCAGCATTGGCGATAAATTGGATAATTTCTTGAGCGTTCATTTTTGTAGCAGTCATAGGCGCCTCCTAGTTCATTTTAATGATACCTATTCTACCAAAAAAGGCCTCAAATTTGAAGCCTTTTTGTTTGTTTTTAGGTATGATTTTTAGGGATGTGAGATAAAACGTGCTGTCGGTAAAAGCAAGCCCCTACCGATACAACCTAAAAACACTCTTCACAACTATCTCCCCGTGTTTTATTGACTATTCTAGTATAGCACACTTTTAGAATTAAGAAAAGACTTTTTATTTGCTTTCTTTCGCTTCTTCTATCGATAGGAAAATCATAGGTAAAATAATCAAAGCCATAGCTAGAAGAAGGGACCAATCCACTACCAAGCCTAAAAACAAAACACTCAAGAGAGCAGAAGAGAGAGGTTCACTGGCACTGATAACGGAAACCACCAAAGGAGAAACCAAGGACACTGCCTTCATGGAAATAAAAAAGGCAAAAGCCGTTCCAAAGAAAGCGATAATGAGACAAATCAAGATACTCCAAATATCGGGAGTAAAGGAAAGCTGATAAACCGGCGAGAGGACATTGCTAAATAAACCGGCCAAAATCATCCCCCACCCAACGGTGGGAACAAACCCATAACGCTTCGCGAAAGGTTGGGGCAAGATAACATTAAACATGACCCCCATGGCACTCAGCAGACCTGTTATAAGAGCTAGCGGTGTCATGAATAACTGAGAGAGATCCCCTTTGTCGCCATCAAGCAAACACCCAACATGGCAACCAAAAACATAGAAAAATAGCGCTTTTTGACGCTCGTTTTTTTGATAAACCAAACGATTGTAAAAGAGGATAAAGACAGGACTGATAAACTGTAAAAATAGTTGCTGTCGCAGCATTTGAGTATTCTACACAGAGATAGAAAAAAATACTGAACTGAAAAAAATCCCCAAAAATAGCATAGGCTAAAAAAAGGGTAGGTAATTTTTCTTGTCTCGCCAAATATCTAACACTTGCGATTTTAATTGCATTGCTGACCAAATGAGTACAAGACTTCCTGCCAGTGTCAAACGCATAGAGGTAATCCAGCCAGAAGACACCTGGTAATGGGTGAAAGAAATATTCTCCTAAAATTCCACATATCCCCCAGATTAAGCCGGATAGGAGCGAATAAATGGTTCCTTTAACAATCTTTTTCTGATACTGATTCATACCTTTATTGTAACACGAAAGGAAAAAAGAAAAAAAGTGGCAATTCATTGATTCGCCACTTCATTTAGAAAAAGTTTAAAGAACTTATCGTCTCGCTCTTGAAGAAGGTCTTGTAGCACTTGAGCTACTGCTATCGCTAGAACTACTACTTGAACTGCTGGAGCTTGATGGAGTTGGTAAACTCCCCATGATGCTAGACCAAGCATTCTGATAATCCGCATCACTTCCACCAATAGCAAATCGATAACTGGTCATTGGCGCTCCTGCCTTATTAGCCCAATAGCTGGTAACAGTCGAACCTGTGACCTCTACCTCTTTTCCTTCAACAGAAACCTTCCCTGGTTTTTTTGACCTGTTGATTTCAAGACTTCGGATTTTACTACACTAGGATCTAAAGCGAAGCGCTCGTTCCCCCAAATGCTTGGGGAGGCTTGCTGAATCGCATTTACCAGATGAGCCATGTAATTAGAGTTATTGGAATAACCTGCTCTACGTGACAATGAATGGTTATCATCATGCCCAATCCAGCCACCTAGGGTTAATCTAGGTGTCGAAAGCATGAGCCACATATTTTCGTCTTGGTTGGTTGTCCCAGTCTTCCCAATCCAATCTGCATTAGCTAAAGTAGGATTTAAAGAAGTCAGGTTAGTCTTGAAGGTTGTTGTCACACGAGAGGATAGAACTTCTCGCAACAATCCTTGCATAATTGTCGCAGTAGCTTTTTGAATAGACTTGAACCGGTTTATCCTGATACTCATAAACTACTCTACCATCTGCTGCTTCAATTTTAGAAATTACATGTTTTTTTATGATATAGACCATTATTTGCTAGAGTCTGATAGCCATTGGTATGCTGGGCAACTGTGACCTCAATACCACCACCCATTGGCAGACTCTCAATACCGTACTCAGGAATCTCGTAGCCCATCTTTTCCATATAACCCTTGACATCAACACCCTTTTCACGGAGCATACGATAGGTCCAGTAAGCCGGGATATTCCATGAATAGTTCAAGGCTTCTCCCAAGGTCATCATTCCTGTCCCCTTGCTATTAGCATACATAATTGGGTTGCCATTGGCAAAGTTTGTTGGATAGTTAGACAGAATCGTCTCACTTCCCATCAAGCCCTGGTCAATAGCAATACCGTAGGCCAGCAAAGGTTTGGTAGTAGAAGCTGGTGAACGTTTGGTATCAAAGGCATGATTGTTTTGATTTTCTTGATAATTGCGACCACCTACAAAGCCTAGAATAGCACCTGTTTGGTTGTCCATCAAGACATTCCCTACTTCTACACGACCAGTTCCGTCGTCTAAAAGATAACCATAGTCAGCAACCGCATTTTGCATGGCAGAATGAATTTTCTGGTCTATGGTAGTAGTAATCTTATAACCACCATTTTCAATCTCCTTGGCCGCCAAGTCGCGATAAAACTTCTGAGTTGCCTCATTTTTCAACTCCTTAGCGGAGACATTGTCTCTCTGAGCTAGATAGTCATACATACGTTCCTGAGCTTCTGCCAAGGCTGTAAAGTATAAATAGCCGCGGGACACACCTGTGACTGTAGCTGAAGGGAGAAAGTCCTGTTTAAGATCGTAATCCTTATACTGAGAATACTCGTCTTTGCTTAAGGCACCTGTGCGATACATACTATAAAGAACTGCCTTAGCCCGTCTCAAGCCAATTTCTAAGTCTTCATCACTCTTCAACTCTCCAGTATTTTCATAGGGGGAATAGGTAATGGGACTCTGTGGAAGTCCTGCTAAAAATGCTGCTTGAGGAACCGTCAACTGACTCGCATCTACACCGAAATCCCCTCGGCTGCCTGCTGAGCTCCTGCAATATTCTGCCCCTTATTATTTCGACCAAACGGAGCCACATTGAGATAGGTCGTTAAAATCTCGTCTTTATTCATGGCGCGTTCCAAGGCAAGAGCATCCACAATCTCTGTCGCCTTACGAGCCAAGGTCGGCGCATCCCCAACCACCTGCTGTTTAATCAGTTGCTGGGTCAAGGTTGAACCCCCACTAGAGGAACCCAAACCTACAAATTTCCCCAAGGTCGCACGAATCACCGCCTTGGGCACTACACCCTTATGTTCTTTAAAGTGTTCATCTTCCGTCGCAATGATAGCCTTCTTCAGATTTTCCGAAATTTGCTCAGATGAGATAGAAGTGCGCAACAAATCACTCTCTATGGAGGCAATCACCGTCCCATCCGCATAGGTAATCTCTGAAATAGAAGAGATGTCCTTGACCTGATGTACCAATTCTTCTGTCTGAGGCACCCGAACCTTGTCAAATAAGGCCACCCCGTACCCCAAAGCAATCCCAGCTCCCAACATTCCTCCTAGAAAACCGAGGATAAAGAGTAAGTTAAATAAGGCTTTTATACTCAGTAAAATAGCTGGAAAAATAGCTGGCTTCTCTAAGGATTTAGATTTTTGGACACTTGAACCTTTCTTGACCGGCCTATCTGATTTTTTATTTTTTTGTTTTTGCTGGAAAAATTCCAGCATTTTTCGTTTTAATTCATTTAATTGATTTTGCATGGATTTCCTCACTCTATCTATTATACCACAAAAGGGAAACTTTCAATAAAATAGCCACTTTCTTCCCTATTCTGCTAGGCTATTGCCCAAGTTTGTGATACAATAGTTAGAAACAATAATTTTAAAAAGGAGAAAAGACACATGCACATTTTTGATGAGCTAAAAGAGCGTGGTTTGATATTTCAAACGACTGATGAAGAAGCTTTGCGTAAAGCCCTAGAAGAAGGTCAAGTTTCTTATTATACTGGCTACGATCCAACTGCTGACAGCCTTCACCTAGGCCACCTTGTCGCAATCTTGACAAGTCGTCGCTTGCAGCTAGCAGGTCACAAACCTTATGCGCTCGTTGGCGGTGCTACAGGTCTCATCGGAGATCCGTCCTTCAAAGATGCTGAACGTAGTCTCCAAACAAAAGACACAGTAGATGGCTGGGTCAAGTCTATCCAAGGACAACTTTCTCGTTTTCTTGACTTTGAAAATGGCGAAAATAAAGCTGTCATGGTCAACAACTACGACTGGTTTGGCAGCATCAGCTTCATTGATTTCCTCCGTGATATCGGAAAATACTTTACTGTCAACTACATGATGAGTAAGGAATCTGTGAAAAACGGATCGAAACAGGGATTTCCTACACTGAGTTTGCTTACCAAATCATGCAAGGGTACGACTTCTTCGTTCTTAGCCAAGACCACAACGTAACGCTACAAATCGGTGGTTCTGACCAGTGGGGAAATATGACAGCTGGTACTGAATTGCTTCGTCGTAAGGCTGACAAGACTGGCCACGTAATTACTGTTCCACTGATTACCGATGCAACTGGTAAGAAATTTGGTAAATCAGAAGGAAACGCAGTCTGGCTCAATCCTGAAAAGACTTCTCCATACGAAATGTACCAATTCTGGATGAACGTTATGGACGCAGACGCTGTTCGCTTCTTGAAAATCTTTACTTTCTTGTCACTTGATGAGATTGAAGACATCCGTAAACAATTTGAAGCAGCTCCACACGAACGCTTGGCTCAAAAAATCTTGGCTCGTGAAGTCGTTACACTTGTTCACGGCGAAGAAGCTTACAAAGAAGCCCTCAACATCACTGAGCAACTCTTTGCAGGAAACATCAAAAATCTTTCTGTTAAAGAACTCAAACAAGGACTTCGTGGAGTACCAAACTACAAAGTACAAGCAGACGAAAACCACAATATTGTGGAACTGCTCGTCTCATCTGGTGTAGTTAACTCAAAACGCCAAGCCCGTGAAGATGTCCAAAATGGAGCTATCTACGTAAACGGTGACCGCATCCAAGACCTTGACTATGTCTTGAGTGACGCAGATAAGTTAGAAAACGAACTGACTGTTATCCGTCGTGGAAAGAAAAAATATTTTGTATTGACTTACTAAACTGTTCAACATTTACCTATAAAAAAGGAGTTAACCTCGAGAAAGGTAACTCCTTTTTGTTGTTGATAACCACATCTATCTAGCCTTAATAGACAGGCTACGCAGGACTATGCGTAAGGTTGTTAGATTATGTAAGATAGAGAGATTTGAAGGACTGAGCCAATTAAATAAGCCAAAGCCAATCAAACTACTATTTACGACAACGGTATCTTGAATATTCTTCTTGATGAGTGTTTGCAAAGATGATGATAGCCAATCCAACTCTTGGAAGAAATCCAAACGATTATCTAACAATAAGATATCACTCATCTGCTTAGAAATATCTGCACTCTCATTCATCACCACACCGATATCTGATAGGGTTAGAGCAGCTGAGTCATTCAATCCATCTCCAACCATCAAAATAGTGTGACCTGCTTTATGCAGTTCCTCTACTAACTCAAATTTTCCATCAGGTTTCAAGTCTGTATAGACCTGATCAAAGGGCAAATCTTTGACTAATTCCTCTGTCCTAACCAAGGTATCCCCTGTTGCCAGAATCAATTTTTTCCCTTGTGCCTTAAGTTTCTCCAAGGCTGCCTTAGCTTCTTTTCTCAAAGGAGTATGAATGCAGAACATTCCAATCAATTCATTCTGGTAGGCTAAGAATAAAAGATTGTAGTGATTCTTGTACTCTTCGATCAAAGCATGTTGTTCCAAACTAATATGAATCTGCTCATCCTGCATCAAGACATAATTCCCAATAACAACTGGTTGGCCATCTATATGGGATTTGATTCCCTTACTTGCGATATATTGGAGTTTCCCATGCATTTCCTCATGTTCAATCCCCTCTATCTCAGCTTGCTTGACAATGGCATTAGCAATAGGATGATAAATGTGTTCCTCAAGACAGGCACTGATTCTGAGAATATCTTCCTCGCTATAGTCCCCAAAAGGTAACACCTTTCAACTATAGGATAGCTAGTTGTGATTGTTCCTGTCTTATCAAACAAGAAAGTATCAACTTCCAGATATTTCTCTAGAACATCTCCATCCTTAATCACCATTTCACGGTTCAACCCCTCTTTGATAGCTGTTAAATAAGCTACAGGAGTAGAGATTTTCAAAGCGCAGGAGAAATCAACCAATAGGAATGAAATAGCCTTAGAAAAAGAACCTGTTAATAAGTAAGTCAGACCAGCCCCCAAGAAATTATATTTGACGACCTTGTCCGCCATCTTGATGAAATAGCGTTGTTTCGTTTTCTTGTTTTCTTCAGATTTCTTCATCAACTCAATCAGCTGTAAAATACGACTGTTCATCTGATTATCGGTTACACGAATGCGTAGCTCCCCAGTCTCCAAGACTGTGTTTGCACAAACCAAATCAGACTCTCTTTTTTCAACTGGAAAACTCTCTCCCGTCAAGGAACTTTCGTTGACCATACCTAAACCTGAAACTACTTGTCCATCAAACAGAATTTCATTTCCTTGAGATAGGACCAAGACATCTCCTATTTGAACATCGGAACTCTTGATACTAACGACCGTATCCCCCTGTACTAAGAATACGTCGCTCTCTTTTGCAAGAAGGCTTTGCTCTAAATCTGTTGCAGTTTTTTTCAAGGACCATTGATCTAAATGATTCCCCAAATCAAGCATAAACATGATGTTGCTAGCAGTCTTGGATTGGTTCATGAACAAAGACAATAAAATAGCCGAACAGTCCAAGACCTCCATCGTTAGTTCCTTACGCGCTAGTGTTTGATAGGCTTCTCTAATATAGCCAAAAGCCTGATAACAAGTCCATATATAGCGAATAGGATACGGAACAAAACTACGAAAAAGTATACGCTTAATCGCTGCACCTGAAACAATAGAATAAGCACTCTCTTCTCTACGAATGGGAAGAGTCATCAACTCAGAAACTTTCCCTTTATCAATTCTTTTTAAAAAGGCTTCTGCATTATCTAATACAGAAAAGCCTTCTTTTATACGTAGAGTAAAGTGCTGTTGATCCATGTAAAACTGGATAGACTCAATTCCCTTTTCATCTCTCGCCAAGGAACGAAGATAGTCTTGAATATCCAAGGTGAGTGAAAAAGAAGATGATAGTCGGATATGTTGGTATCCTCTATGTAGCACTTTAAAAGACATATTATTCTCCTATAAGGCTATCTAATTGCTCTTCTTTTTCTCTTGCTCGTACAAATATTTGGCATCTTGCAAGACATCGTCTCCATGTTGTTTCACAACAGAAACAGATGCATCTAGCTCGTCTTTCAACTTGTAAGCCTTAGCCAAAGCTTTAGAATAACCTTTTTTAGCTTCCTTACTTGCTAAGATTTTCAAACCAAGGGTACCAAATGCGACACCACCCAAAAAGAGTGATGATTTTTTCGCAACTTTTGCGACGGTCAATACTTCTTTTAACATACTTATTTCCTCCTAGCTATTATTATATAGCAATTTAGATATAAAAGCAATTTAATTTTTGTACTTTGAAAAGTAATTATACTACTATTTAATTCTATTACAAATCATCCTAAAGTTGCTTTCATTTGCCTCTTTTGATACACTTAAACTATGAATACAAATCTCAAACCTAAACTTCAGCGTTTTGCTTCTGCGACTGTCTTTGCCTGTCCTATCTGTCAAGAAAATCTGACTCTGGTAGAGAACAGTCTCAAATGCAACAATCGTCATTCTTTTGACTTGGCTAAATTTGGCTATGTCAATCTGTCACCTCAAATCAAGCAATCTGCCAACTACGACAAGGAAAACTTTCAAAACCGCCAACAAATCCTAGAATCTGGATTTTATCAGGCTATTTTAGAAGATATTTCGGACTTACTAGCAGCTAATCCATCCGCAAAAACTGTCTTAGATATTGGTTGTGGCGAGGGCTTCTACTCTCGCAAACTCCAAGAAAGTCATCCTGACAAAACCTTCTATGCCTTTGATATTTCCAAAGATTCCGTCCAAATCGCTGCAAAGAGCGAACCCAACTGGGCAGTCAATTGGTTCGTTAGCGACTTGGCTCGTCTTCCTATAAAAGACGCCAGCATGGATATCCTACTAGATATCTTTTCACCTGCCAACTATGGAGAATTTCGTCGCGTTTTATCCAAAGACGGTATCTTAATAAAGGTTATCCCAACTAAAAATCACCTCAAGGAAATCCGTCAGAAGGTACAAGACCAGCTGACAAACAAGGATTATTCTAATCAAGATATCAAGGAGCATTTCCAGGAACATTTTACCATCCTATCTAGTCAAACTGCCTCTCTGACTAAAACTATCACAGCAGAGCAGCTCCAAGCCCTACTTAGTATGACTCCTCTCCTCTTTCACGTCGACCAGAGCAAGATTGACTGGAGCCAACTGACAGAGATTACCATTGAAGCAGAGATTTTGGTTGGGAAAACATTGTAAACTAGACTTCGCAAAAGTAGAAAACTTACTGAGAATCTTCAATATTACGAAAACGCATAAGAACAGGTACTCAAAAACCTTAATCTTATGCGTTTTGTTATGCAAAAATCACTGGAATTTCTATACACATTAAGCGGAAATCTTTGAAATCAATTCTCTTAATAACCATTGAATACCATATATTACATTTACCCCAAATATGATATAGGCCGTATAAATCAAGTATTTCGATTTCTTCTGCCTCAAAGAATAGATTTTGTACAAGATAAACAAATTTAAAATAATAAATAATAGAGACAAAATCTTCCCCCAAAAATCAATCTTAAAAGTACACAGTCAAGCATAGCTCTAAACTTTATTTTCGATTCGAGATAACAAACTTATCAATAAATAGCAAGTGAAATAAGGCCAGTACCAGACCCCAAACGCTACCACGAAAAGAGATTTCTTGATGATTGAGAGGAAACAAATCATGGTTACCTATATAGAGGCAGGTCAAAATGATAAATAAAATCCAAAATAAATCCGTCCATTTATATTTTGAAAAATATTTTTTCCACATAAAAACACCTTCTTTCCTACAATCATATTATAATACTTTGTGTAAGCGAATACAAGGAATATGAGGTAATCAACTACAAAGAAACATGAGGTTGAAAGAGAGTAAAAGCAGTATTTCTAAGCTTTAACTGTATCTATGATTTCTATCTTTTTAAGACAAGATTGACCCAAATCCACAGCATTTAAAAAAGCGAATTTCAATCGAAACTCGCTTTTTTACAAAATGTATTAGTATGAATTTGTATCTTATACTCAATGAAAATCAAAGAGCAAACTAGGAAGCTAGCCGCAGGTTGCTCAAAGCACCGCTTTGAGGTTGCAAATAAAGCTGACGTGGTTTGAAGAGATTTTCGAAGAGTATTAATCTAAGTGCCAGATATCTTCGTTATACTGAGCGATTGTACGGTCAGATGAGAAGAATCCTGCTTTAGAGATATTAACGATGACTTTGTCTAACCATGCGTCACGGTCTTCGTAGTCAGCCAACATTTGTTCTTTAACCTTGATGTAGTCTTCCAAGTCAAGAAGAGTCATGAACCAGTCTTTGTTGATCAATTCATTGTAAAGACGTTCCAAGCGTTCTTTGTTTCCAGCTGCAAGAACTGCATCGCTAACGATGAAGTCAACCAATGGTTTGATAGCTTCACGAGCGTAGAATTCGCTTGATTTGTACGCTGCTTTTGCGTAAAGGTCGATAACAGTTTCTGAATCTTCACCAAAGATGTAGATGTTTTCGTCACCAACTAACTCAGCGATTTCCACGTTAGCACCGTCCATAGTACCAAGAGTCAAAGCTCCGTTCAACATGAACTTCATGTTACCAGTACCTGAAGCTTCTTTAGAAGCAAGTGAGATTTGCTCTGAGATATCACATGCTGGGATAAGGAAGCTTGCTGCAGTAACGTTGTAGTTTTCAACCATAACAACTTGCAAGTGTGGAGCTACTGCTGGATCGTTAGCAATAACTTCTGACATGCAAAGGATCAAGTGGATGATGTCTTGAGCGATTGTGTAGGCTGGAGCTGCTTTACCACCAAAGAAGATTGTGATTGGGCGAGCAGGGATGTTACCAGCTTTGATGTCAAGGTATTTGTGGATTACGTACAAAGCGTTCATTTGTTGGCGTTTGTACTCGTGAAGACGTTTGATTTGGATATCAAAGATAGAGTTTGTATTGATTTCCACACCTTGGTGTTCTTTCAAGTGACGAGCCAATTTACGTTTATTGTGAGCCTTGATGCTTTCCAATTTTTCTTTGACAGCTGCTTTGTCTTCATAAGACAAGAGTTTTTCAAGCTCATCTGCTTCATGGTGCCAACCTTCTCCAATAATCTCATCCAAGTAGTGAGACAGTCTTGGGTTGGCATGCATGAGCCAACGACGGAAAGTGATACCGTTTGTTTTGTTGTTGAATTTTTCTGGGTAAAGTTCGTAGAAGGCTTTCAACTCAGAGTTCTTCAAGATTTCAGTGTGGAGTGCTGCTACCCCGTTAACGCTGTATCCATAGTGGATATCCATGTGAGCCATGTGAACACGTCCGCTCTCGTCGATGATTTGAACAGCTGGATCTTTATATTCTGCTTTCACGCGACGGTCCAATTCTTCGATGATTGGTACCAAGTGAGGAACCACTTCTTGCAAGAATTCAAGAGGCCATTTTTCAAGGGCTTCAGCAAGGATTGTGTGGTTAGTGTAGGCAGTCATGCTACGAACGATTGAGATTGCTTCGTCAAGCTCGATACCACGTGCAGTCAAAAGACGGATCAATTCAGGGATAACCATTGATGGGTGAGTATCGTTGATTTGTACAACTGCGTAGTCAGCAAGGTCATGCAAGTTGCTTCCTTTTTCGATTGCTTCGTCGATGATCAATTGCGCACCATTTGAAACCATGAAGTATTGTTGGAAGATACGGAGCAATTCACCTTGACGGTCACTATCATCTGGGTAAAGGAAAAGAGTCAAGTTGCGAGCGATATCTGTCTTGTCAAAGTTGATACCATCTTTAATGATAGAAGAATCAACTGAATCCAAGTCAAACAAACGCAAGCGGTTTTTAGTTGCTGTCTCATAACCAGTAACATCAATATCATAAAGAGTTGATGTCAAAGTAAAGTCTGCAAATGGTACTTGGTAGCTACGGCTTGAGCGAACCAACCAGTTTTGCTCTGTCAACCATGCATTTGGAATTGTTTCTTGTTGGTTGTTTTTAAGAACTTGTTGGAAAAGACCAAAGTGGTAGTTAAGACCAACACCGTCACCGTTCAAACCAAGAGTAGCAATTGAGTCGATAAAGCAGGCAGCCAAACGTCCCAAACCACCATTACCAAGAGATGGTTCCAATTCAACTTCTTCAACTTCGATCAAGTCTTTACCTGCAGCTGCAAGTTCTTTTTTTACATCGTCGTAAAGACCAAGGTTGATCAAGTTGTTTGACAAGAGTTTACCAATCAAGAACTCAGCTGAGATATAGTAAACTTTTTTCTTACCAGTGTTAACTGGTTTTTTGCTACTTGCAAGCTTGCTGTAGTTAAGAAGAGCCAGGTAAAGCTCTTCATTGCTACATTCTGCAATGGTTTTATTGTAACGATTTTGTACAAATTCTTGTAGTGATAACATGTTTAAGGTGTCTCCTGATATTGTATTATTTCTTTAATTCTACCAAATTTTCATTGATTCGTCGATAGATTGTTGTCAAGTCAAGCAAACCTTCCTCGACAGCTGGTGTCAATTGATCTTCAGTCATACGCCAAGACCAGTTTCCACCAAGGGTAGATGGGAAGTTCATACGAGCTGCCTCATCCAATTCTAGCAAATCTTGCATAGTCGCAATTGCCATGAAGCTAACTGATGAAAAGACTGTACGAAGCATAGCATGTGGCACTGTTTCGTATTCTTTACGGTTCGTGTAGCGAGCCATGTACTCACGAGTCGCATCATCGATCTCGTTACGGTACCAACCAAGGACCGTATTGTTATCGTGTGTTCCTGTGTACATAACTGAGTTAGCAGGTGCCAAGTGTGGGCTATCGATACTTTCGTCTTCTGGGTTGAAGGCAAATTGAAGAATTTTCATTCCTGGGAAGCCAGTACGTTCACGCAACTCGATTACTTCATCAGTCATGAAGCCAAGGTCTTCAGCGATGATGTTTAGCTCACCAAGTTCTTCCTTAACGGCTGCAAAGAGCTTGTAGCCAGGACCTTTCACCCACTCACCAGGTGCTGCTGTATCGGAACCAGCAGGGATTTCCCAGTAAGATTCGAAACCACGGAAGTGGTCGATACGAACGATATCGTAGATCTTGAAGCTTTCACGCAAGCGCTCAATCCACCATTTGTAGCCGTCTTTATCCATTGCTTCCCAGTCATAGATTGGGTTACCCCAAAGCTGACCAGTTGCAGAAAACTCATCTGGTGGGCATCCTGCGATGCAAGTTGCTTTACCGTTGACATCTGTCTTGAAGAGATGTGGATTTGCCCACATATCGCTTGAATCTTCCGCTACGTAGATTGGCATGTCCCCAACGATTTCGATATGATTGTCGTTAGCGTAAGCTTTCAATTTCAACCATTGTTGGAAGAAGAAGTACTGAGTCACGCGGTGGTAAACCAACTTGTCTGCCAATTGCTCACGGTAGCTTTCAAGTGCTGAAGCTTTACGAGCACGAGCATCTGCATCTGGCCATTCAGTCCAAGCAAGATTTTCAAAATGCTCTTTGATAGCCATATACTCAGCAAAGAGCTCAAGCCATGATTGATTGTCTTGAGCAAATTTCTCAAAATCTTTAACATCTCCGACTTCAAAGAAACGTTTTACCGCTTTTTCTAAAAGAGGACGACGTGCATAGTAGATTTTCGCATAGTCAACTTCAGATGCATCGCTACCAAAGTCAACTCCTTCAAGGTCACTTGCTTCCAACAAACCTTGCTCCACCAAGATATCCAAATCGATAAAATGAGTGTTCCCTGCGAAGGCTGAGAAAGATTGGTAAGGAGAATCTCCGTAACTAGTTGTTCCTAATGGAAGGATTTGCCAGTAACGTTGTTTGGTACGAACCAAGAAATCAACGAAGTCATAAGCACTTTGACCAAATGATCCGATTCCGTAGGCTCCTGGGAGAGAAGAGATGTGCATCAACACACCACTTTGACGTTTTTTCATAAACAACACCTCGTGTATTTGTAGTTTAAATTTTCATTTTTGGACGCAAACGTTTGCGTTAAGATAAGTATACTTTATTTTTGGAATAATTGCAAGCGTTTTTAAAAAAACTTTTTGATTATTTTTTAAAAAAATTTGTCCTTCTTTATGTATACATATACATTTTCCTTTTCTATTTACATAAATCTTCTTCAATTATAAATAGAAGGTCTCAACTTAGCTTACTTTTGGTCTAGAGCAATTTATTTTTTGTTCAAAATTTAGGCAATCGTTTCCCTAAATAATTTCAGTAAAATCATGAAAATATATTTTCCGACTTTTCTTCTATTATAAACAAATAAAACGCTTACCATCCCCGTGAAATTTTTTTAAAATTTTTACAAAAAACGCTTGCAACCGTTTTCTGTTTGTGCTATACTAGTCCCATAAAGGAAAACGTTTGCGTTTCCTCATTATAAAATTTGTTATTCTTTAGGAGGAATACACTATGTCATCTAAATTCATGAAGAGCGCTGCTGTGCTTGGAACTGCTACACTTGCTAGCTTGCTTTTGGTAGCTTGCGGAAGCAAAACTGCTGATAAACCTGCTGATTCTGGTTCATCTGAAGCGAAAGAAATCACTCTTTACGTTGAGGACCAATACAAAGCTTATGCTGAAACAGTTGCTAAAGCTTATAAAGAACAATCAGGAACAAACAGTTAACATCAAATCTGGTGACCAACTTGGTGGTCTTGACAAACTTTCTCTTGACAACCAATCAGGTCAAGCTGCTGACGTTATGATGGCTCCATACGACCGTGTAGGTAGCCTTGGTACTGATGGACAACTTTCAGAAGTTAAATTGAGCGACGGCGCTAAAACAGATGATAAAACTAAATCTCTTGTAACAGCTGCTGACGGTAAAGTTTACGGTGCTCCTGCCGTTATCGAGTCACTTGTTATGTACTACAACAAAGACTTGGTAAAAGAAGCTCCAAAAACTTTTGCTGACTTAGAAAACCTTGCTAAAGATAGCAAATATGCCTTCGCTGGAGAAGATGGAAAAACTTCTGCTTTCCTAGCTGACTGGACAAACTTCTACTACGCATACGGACTTCTTGCTGGTAACGGTGCTTACGTATTTGGCGATAACGGTAAAAATCCTAAAGACATCGGTCTTGCAAACGAAGGTGCTATCGCAGGTATCAACTACGCTAAATCTTGGTATGAAAAATGGCCTAAAGGTATGCAAGATGGTACAGCTGCTGGAAACTTAATCCAAACTCAATTCCAAGAAGGTAAAACAGCTGCTATCATTGATGGACCTTGGAAAGCTCAAGCATTCAAAGATGCTAAAGTAAACTACGGTGTTGCAACTATCCCAACTCTTCCAAACGGTAAAAACTACGCTGCCTTTGGTGGTGGTAAAGCTTGGATCATCCCATCAAGCACTAAGAACCTTGAAGCTGCACAAAAATTTGTAGACTTCCTTGTTTCAACTGAACAACAAAAAGCCTTCTACGATGCAACTAACGAAATCCCAGCTAACACTGAAGCTCGTTCATACGCTGAAGGTAAAAACGATGAGTTGACAACAGCTGTTATCAAACAGTTCAAGAACGCTCAACCAATGCCAAACATCTCTCAAATGTCAGCTGTTTGGGACCCAGCTAAAACAATGTTGTTTGAAGCTGTAAGTGGTAAGAAAGATGCTAAAACAGCTGCTAACGATGCTGTAACATTGATCAAAGAAACAATCAAACAAAAATTTGGTGAATAAAAAATTTGTTCAAGGGGGGTGGAAATCAAATCCCCCTTTGAATTTATCAATAGAAAACACAAATAGTTTAGGTTTTATCTAGAAACCAGTATCCTATGAAAGGAGTTATTATGGAAAAAGCAACAACCTAGTAAAAGCAGCCCTGCTGTCTATCATTCCTGGGTTAGGACAGATTTACAATAAACAAAAAGCCAAAGGTTTTATCTTCCTTGGTGTAACCCATCGTATTTGTCCTTTACTTTCCTAGCACTTGCAGCCCCTGAATTGAGCAATCTCATCACTCTTGGTGACAAGCCAGGTCGTGATAATTCCCTCTTTATGCTGATTCGTGGTGCCTTCCATTTAATCTTTGTAGTCGTTTATGTACTCTTTTTATTTCGCAAATATCAAAGATGCACATACAAACTGCAAAACACGTATTAACAATGGTATTCCCAGTAGCACTTACCTTTCAAAGAAATGATCAAAGGGATTTATGAAAATGGCTTCCCTTACCTCTTGATCATTCCATCTTATGTTGCCATGACTTTCGCGATTATCTTCCCAGTTATCGTAACCTTGATGATCGCCTTTACTAACTATGACTTCCAACACTTACCACCAAACAAATTGTTGGACTGGGTTGGTTTGACCAAACTTTACGAAACATCTGGAGCTTTGAGTACCTTCCGTTCTGCCTTTCGGTTCTGTTCTTTCTTGGACTATCATCTGGGCTTTATCTGCCTCAACTTTGACAGATCGTGATTGGTATCTTCACAGCTATCATTGCTAACCAACCATTTATCAAAGGAAAACGTATCTTTGGTGTTATTTTCCTTCTTCCTTGGGCTGTCCCAGCCTTCATCACTATCTTGACATTCTCAAACATGTTTAACGATAGTGTCGGTGCTATCAACACTCAAGTATTGCCAATCTTAGCTAAATTCCTTCCTTTCCTTGATGGGGCTCTTATCCCTTGGAAAACAGACCCAACTTGGACTAAGATTGCCTTGATTATGATGCAAGGTTGGCTTGGATTCCCATACATCTACGTTTTGACTTTAGGTATCTTACAATCTATTCCTAACGACCTTTACGAAGCAGCTTATATTGACGGTGCTAATGCTTGGCAAAAATTCCGCAACATCACTTTCCCAATGATTTTAGCTGTTGCAGCTCCAACATTGATCAGCCAATATACCTTCAACTTTAACAACTTCTCTATCATGTACCTCTTCAACGCTGGAGGACCTGGTAGTGTCGGTGGTGGAGCTGGTTCAACCGATATCTTGATCTCATGGATCTACCGTTTGACAACAGGTACATCTCCTCAATACTCTATGGCGGCAGCTGTTACCTTGATTATCTCTATCATTGTCATCTCAATCTCTATGATCGCATTCAAGAAACTACACGCATTTGATATGGAGGACGTCTAAGATGAATAACTCAATCAAACTCAAACGTAGACTGACTCAAACCCTTACTTACCTTTACCTGATTGGTCTATCAATTGTGATTATCTATCCACTGTTGATTACCATTATGTCAGCCTTCAAGACTGGTAACGTAGTAGCCTTTAAACTAGACAGCAACGTCGACTTTAGTTTTGCTAACTTCCAAGGACTCTTCTCTGAAACCTTGTACGGTACTTGGTACCTCAACACTTTGATTATCGCCTTGATTACTATGGCTGTTCAAACAAGTATCATCGTACTTGCTGGTTATGCCTACAGCCGTTACAACTTCTTGGCTCGTAAACAAAGTTTGGTTTTCTTCTTGATTATCCAAATGGTGCCAACCATGGCCGCTTTGACAGCCTTCTTCGTTATGGCGCTTATGTTGAACGCCCTTAACCACAGCTGGTTCCTCATCTTCCTATACGTTGGTGGAGGTATCCCGATGAATGCTTGGCTCATGAAAGGCTACTTCGATACAGTGCCAATGTCTCTAGACGAATCTGCAAAACTAGACGGTGCAGGACACTTCCGCCGCTTCTGGCAAATTGTTCTTCCACTTGTTCGCCCAATGGTTGCCGTACAAGCTCTCTGGGCCTTCATGGGACCTTTCGGGGACTACATCCTCTCTAGTTTCTTGCTTCGTGAGAAAGAATACTTTACTGTTGCCGTTGGTCTCCAAACCTTCGTTAACAATGCGAAAAACATGAAGATTGCCTACTTCTCAGCAGGTGCTATCCTCATCGCCCTTCCAATCTGTATTCTCTTCTTCTTCCTACAAAAGAACTTTGTTTCAGGACTTACAAGTGGTGGCGACAAGGGATAATATATCCCCGCCACCCTTTTTTTCATTTTATACTCTTCGAAAAATCTCTTCAAACCACGTCAGCTTTCTATCTGCAACCTCAAAACAGTGTTTTGAGCTGACTTCGTCAGTTCTATCCACAACCTCAAAACAGTGTTTTGAGCAACCTGCGGCTAGCTTCCTAGTTTGCTCTTTGATTTTCATTGAGTATTAGCGATTGCTACTGTAAATAATATTCTTGCAACAAGCAATTTTTTTCTCCTAGACTTGAAATAAAGCGCATTTCTCTATATAATAATACTCATATAGAAAAACACCTTTTAGAAAGATACCTATGCTTCCATATCCATTTTCCTATTTTTTTCAAGTATTTGGGGATTTCGTAAGCCCCTGTCCAAACGTTTCGGGCTCAACTGGTTTCAACTTCTCTTTACCAGTATCTTCCTTATCAGCTTGTCTATGGTACCCATTGCCATTCAAAAACAGCTCCCAGGAGACTTATCCGCTAGAAACCTTTATCGATAATGTCTATGAACCATTGACAGATGAGGTTGTCCAGAGATCTCTCTGAACATGCTGCAATTGTTGATGGTAAATTTAACTTATACAGGAACAGCTAGTCAAGCGCCTTCTATTGTAATCGGTCCAAGTCAAAGCAAGGAATTACCTAAGGACTTGCAACTGCATTTCGATACGAATGAGCTCGTCATCAGCAAGGAAAGTAAAGAACTGACCCGTGTCTCTTACCGAGCGATTCAGACTGAGAGTTTCAAAAGTAAAGATAGCTTGACCCAAGCAATTTCTAAAGACTGGTACCAGCAGAATCGTGTCTATATCAGTCTCTTTCTAGTTCTCGGTGCGAGCTTCCTCTTTGGTTTGAATTTCTTCATTGTCTCTCTAGGAGCTAGTCTTCTCCTTTATATCACTAAGAAATCACGCCTCTTTTCATTTAGGACCTTTAAAGAGTGCTACCATTTTATCTTGAACTGTTTAGGATTACCTACTCTAATTACGCTTATTTTGGGACTCTTTGGCCAAAATATGACAACTCTCATTACTGTACAAAACATTCTTTTTGTTCTGTATCTGGTCACTATCTTTTATAAAACGCATTTCCGTGATCCAGATTACCATAAATAGGAGATTTTTATGCCCGTTACGATTAAAGACGTGGCCAAGGCTGCTGGTGTTTCGCCTTCAACCGTAACCCGTGTTATTCAAAATAAATCAACCATTAGCGACGAAACAAAAAAACGCGTTCGCAAGGCTATGAAGGAGCTCAATTACCACCCCAACCTCAACGCTCGTAGCTTGGTAAGCAGTTATACCCAAGTTATTGGCTTAGTTCTTCCTGACGACTCAGACGCCTTCTATCAAAATCCTTTCTTCCCATCAGTCCTACGTGGCATCTCTCAAGTCGCATCTGAAAACCACTATGCCATTCAGATAGCAACAGGGAAAGATGAGAAGGAACGTCTTACTGCCATCTCACAAATGGTCTATGGTAAACGTGTAGACGGTTTAATTTTCCTTTATGCCGAAGAGGAAGATCCTTTAGTCAAACTGGTGGCTGATGAGCAGTTCCCCTTCCTCATCCTCGGAAAATCTCTGTCCCCCTTCATTCCACTTGTCGATAATGACAACGTTCAAGCTGGCTTTGATGCGACTGAATATTTCATCAAAAAAGGCTGCAAACGAATTGCCTTTATTGGAGGGACTAAGAGACTCTTCGTAACACAAGACCGTTTAACAGGCTATGAGTCAGCACTCAAACAATACCAACTGCCTCTTGATAGTAATTTGACCTATTTTGCGAACGAATTCCTAGAAGAAAAGGGCTATCAATTTAGTAAGCGTTTGTTTAAACACGATCCTATGATTGATGCTATCATCACAACTGATAGCCTCCTAGCTGAAGGGGTCTGTGACTACATCGCTAAGCACCAGCTGGATGTCCCTGTTCTCAGCTTCGACTCTGTCAATCCCAAGCTCAACTTGGCAGCCTATGTCGATATCAATAGCCTAGAACTTGGTCAAACATCATTTGAAACGATTCTTCAGATTATCAACGATGCTAAGAGCAATAAACAAATTTGTTACCGTCAATTAATCGCCCACAAAATTATCGAAAAATAAAAACCAGCTCGCGCTGGTTTTTTTAGTCACTAATTTTCTGTTTCAACGAATCGTCCCAGAATATGGACATTCTCAGATACAGAGACAAAGGCACCTGGATCCACCTGTTTCATAATCTGTTTAAATTCATTAAACTCTGCACGTGTAATGACAGTGATTAAAACTGCCTTTCTTTCGTGATTATAGGTTCCTTCTGCATCGTGAATCATAGTTGCTCCGCGGTGCAATTTTTTATGTATTTTTTCAATAACCTTGTCTGGATGATTGGTCACAATCATAGCCTGCATCCGTTTTTGCTTAGTAAAGACAGCATCTGTCACACGGCTAGAGACAAAGATGGTAATCATAGAGTAGAGAGCGTATTTCCAACCAAAGGTCAAACCTGCTATCAGCATGATGGTCCCATTTACCAAGAAAGAAATACTACCGACATTCTTACCTGTTTTCTTGCGAATAGTCAGACTGACGATATCCGTCCCACCACTGGAGATATTGTTTCGAAGAGCAAAACCAATCCCCAAGCCCATGACAACACCCCCAAAAAGGGCATTGATAATGGGATCCTCCGTCAAGGTCGCCACAGGGACAAACTGGATAAAGAAGGAACTCATGGATACCGTGATAAAGGTAAAGACGGTGAACTTATGGCCAATCTGATACCAAGCCAAGACCATCAAAGGAAAATTAATGGCGTAAAAGGTTAGCGAAATCGGGATATGAAAACCAAACCAGTGATTACTCAAGGCAGAGATAATCTGTGCCAGACCTGTCGCACCACTCGAATACACATGACCTGGTTGGAAAAAGAAATTGACCGCTACTGCTGATAAAAATCCATAGACCAGAGAGGCCGAAATCTTCTCATCATATTTTTCGCGAGAGATGCTTTGTAAGACACGTAAAATTTTTATCTGATGAGCAAAGCGGCGCAGATAATAGCGCCACCGCTTAATTCGTTTTGCTTCTTTCATCTTCTTCTACTTGTAAGCTGAGTTCCTCTAGTTGTTTGAGAGCTACTGTTGAAGGAGCTTGTGTCATTGGGTCACTTGCCTTATTGTTCTTAGGGAAGGCAATAACTTCACGAATATTTTCTTCTCCTGCTAAGAGCATGACAAATCGGTCAAGCCCGATAGCCAGCCACCGTGTGGTGGGAAACCATAGTCCATGGCTTCAAGAAGGAAACCAAACTGGTCATTTGCTTCTTCGGCTGAGAAACCAAGAGCCTTGAACATACGTTCTTGAAGGTCTTTTTGGTTGATACGAAGGCTACCACCACCAAGTTCATAACCGTTCAAGACAATATCGTAAGCAATGGCACGAACCTTCGCCAAATCACCTTCTAATTCGTGAGCAGTCTCTTCCTGTGGTAGAGTAAATGGATGGTGGGCGCTCATGTAACGGCCTTCTTCTTCAGACCATTCAAACATTGGCCAGTCAACCACCCAAAGGAAGTTGAATTTATCATTATCAATCAAACCAAGCTCTTTGGCAATACGTCCACGAAGGGCACCAAGAGTTGCATTGGCTACCTCAAGCGTATCCGCCACAAAGAGAACCAAGTCCTTATCTTCAAGAGCAAGCGCTGTTGTCAATTCTGCTTGGATACCTGTCAAGAACTTAGCAACTGGTCCGTTTAATTCTCCATCAACAACCTTAACCCAAGCAAGACCTTTGGCACCGTATTGTTTGGCTACTTCAGTCATCTTGTCAATGTCTTTACGTGAATAGTTGTCCGCAGCTCCTTTAACCACAATGGCTTTAACGGCAGGTGCTTCTGAAAAGACTTTAAAGTCCACACCTTTGACCACTTCTGTCAAGTCCTGAAGCAACATGTCAAAACGAGTATCAGGTTTATCAGAACCGTAAAGAGCCATCGCATCATCGTATTTCATACGAGGGAATGGAAGCGTCACTTCGATGCCTTTAGTTTCCTTCATGACACGCGCAATCAAGCCTTCTGTGATGTCTTGGATTTCTTGCTCAGTAAGGAATGAAGTTTCCAAGTCGACCTGAGTGAACTCAGGCTGGCGGTCTCCACGCAAGTCCTCGTCACGGAAACATTTAACGATTTGATAATAACGGTCAAAACCAGCATTCATCAAGAGCTGTTTCGTGATTTGTGGACTTTGAGGAAGCGCGTAAAAATGCCCTTTATTAACACGAGATGGCACCAAATAGTCACGCGCCCCTTCAGGCGTTGACTTAGAAAGGAATGGTGTCTCCACGTCGATAAACTCCAACTCATCCAAGTAGTTGCGGATAGAGTGGGTCACCTTGGCACGAAGTTTAAGATTTTCCAACATTTCTGGACGACGAAGGTCAAGGTAACGGTAACGCAAACGTGTATCGTCATTGGCCTCAATGCCATCCTTAATCTCAAATGGGGTTGTCTTAGCTGTATTCAGCACTGTCAGAGCTGTTACATTTAACTCAACTGCACCAGTTGGCAACTTATCATTGGCTTGCTCACGCGCAGCGACCTGACCAGTCACCTCGATAACAAATTCGCTACGAAGGCTTTCAGCTGTTGCCATGACCTCTGCAGATACTTTTTCAGGGTTGATAACCAACTGCATGATTCCTTCACGGTCACGAAGGTCGATAAAGATCAAACCACCAAGGTCACGACGACGGCCAACCCATCCTTTCAAGGTCATTTCTTGTCCGATGTGTTCCTCACGAACACGACCAGCATACATACTACGTTTCATTGTTTCTCTCCTCTTTTATTCTGTTACTATTTTACCATAAAAGCGCAGGCTCTTCATGAAAATCAGCAGAAAAGTTTGCCAGTCTTTAAAAATCAAGTGAAGACTCTAAAAATTAGCCCATACAAAAATCCGATGAAGTTCACCGGACTCTTTTATTTTGAATTTTTGCCTGCTTTACGCTTTTCAGCAATTTCAGCTGCCTTTCGAGGCAAGACAATTTCCGTTGTGTAAGCTGTCCCAAAACGCCAGATACCGGCAATAGGGGCAAAGACCACTGCGAGATGGCTGTAGAAGAAATCTCCCTTAGAAGGCATAAGCTAGCGCCCCAATGATGAAAAATAGAACAACTGCTTGAATCACTGCTAATAAAATTACTCGTTTCATGTGACCTCCTGACTCTATTATAGCATGAGAATCATCAAAAAGCTGACTAAATTATTCAAAGCGTGGAGAGAAATACTGTAGACCAGACCTTTTCTGCTAATATAAGCCAAGCCCAAACTAAAACCAAGACTAAAATAGACTAAAAATTGTTGCACATCACCTGGGAAATGAATCAAAGGCAAACAGAACACTAGATACCAGAAAGAAAAATCAGAACTTTGTTTGCTATTGTCCTGCTTAGGAAAGAGATAGCGTGCTAACATCCCTCTAAAGATAAGTTCTTCCGTCAAAGGAGCAAAAATAACGACCGCAAAGAATGAGAAAAGTGGTTGAGACAAGGTCAAGTCTGATCGCTATTTGCTGATTTACTGAAGGATCATTTGGCAAGAAAAACTGGACAACCAGAGATAAGAACCAAACCAAGGCAGGAACCCAAATAAATCGGTTGAAGCCACTCTTCTCAATACGAACAGGACCTTTCTGATACCATTTGTAAACGCCGTACACATAAACTCCAGCCAAGGCTACATAGAGTAGGGTAACAGCATAGGGTGAAGCCCCTAAGTCCAAGAGCTGACAGCGCCATACTCTGAACCAGACCATAGCCAAAGAAAAAGGATAGAACAGCTAGAAGAAACCAGCCGAGGTTTTTAAGTAGTTTCATATAAATCTCCTATCTTGCTTTATAGCTGTTTTTCAATACAAAGAGGTTTGCTATCCCTAACACAAGTACCCAAGCAAGTAACATGCCGATGTTAGAAAAAGATATCTCTCCACCTTTTTTATTTAAAAGATTTACAATTGGACCAATAAAAGAGTAATCTAACACTTTCTGAGCCGTATCATTTTGAAGAGCAATTATAGGTAAAAAAGAGACAATTAACATAGGGAAGATACTATAAACTTGCGCTTTAGACTGAGTATCTGACACCGCACCGATTAGAAGGTTGAGAAAAATAATACTAATAGTTGCTAGGAGCAAATAGATAACGTAGGCAAATAAGTAACCTGATAGATCTACTTTAAGATAGACTGGGAGTAAAATCATTCCAAGCAACATAATCAACATAGGGAGGACGAGCATACTAAGAGTATATTCTGTTGCTGTCACACCACTTAGGATGAGTGATTTAAGATTTCGTTTTTCCTTATCTTCTGCCATCATAATCGATACCATATAACCACTTCCCATACTCAAGACCATGGTCAAACTCGTAGAGAGGAGAAACATACTCAATTCTCCATTCTTATTCATGAATTCATTATATAGAACAGCAATACCAAAAGGCATCAATAAAGTCGCTAACAAAGTTGAATTGCTAATAAGGACTTGTAATCTTAACCATAGTAGGGCATTTAATTTTCTAAACATCTAACTTTTCTCCTGTCAATCTGATAAAGATCTCTTCTAAAGTCGGCTCACAAGAGTGAACCACCATCAAATCTGTCGTGTCTAAATGTGGCAATTCTTCAAATGGAACTATCTGTTCTCGTCCATCATTATAAACCACACGTACTTTCTTATCCACATGGTACTTCTGGATAATGTCTTGCGGACTTCCATACTCTATTAAATTCCCCTTATTCAAAAGAGATAAGCGATCACAAAGCAGAGTTGCTTCATGCATATCATGCGTGGTCAGAAAGATAGTTGTCCCCGCCTGCTTTAATTCTTGAAGTAGGCTATGAATCATCTTAGATGTTGTAGGGTCTAAGCCACTGGTTGGCTCATCAAGGAAGAGAATCTTAGGTGCATTCAGAAGGGCACGAGCCAAGAACATTCGTTGTTTCATTCCTGTAGATAGTTTTTCTGCGATAATATCTTTAGCATCTGCCAATCCAACCTGTTGGAGCACCTGATTTACTCTATCTGACTTGAGACCATATAACTTAGCATAGATGAGAAGATTTTTGTAAAGACTCATCTTTTCATAAAAACCACTGCCATCACTAACAATACCAATTTGTTCCAAATCATTTGAGGTTAAATCTTGAGAATTCTTGCCTAACAAAACTGTTTCACCTTGATCTGCAGCCAATTGTCCTGTTAAGACATTGATCATAGTTGTTTTACCTGAGCCAGAAGGGCCAAGAAAACCAAAGATTTCACCTTCCTTAATCTCAAAAGAAATCTGGTGAAGAGCTTTTTTGCTCCCAAAACTTTTGCTTACATTTTCAACACGAATCATAGAAACTCCTTTATTTGAAATAACGTTTCACCATAGGTAACTGCATCACATTGATATAAATATGGATAGCTCCTACAAGCAAGAAAGCTAGTAACTGAATCTCTCCTGTCAAGAAAGAAATGATAAAAAGAAAAATATATAAGCCTGGTAAGACATACTGATTTAATTGGAATAAAATCCGAAAACTCTGTTCCAAATTAGCCTGACGCTCCCCTTCATCATAAGAATTAATATAGTTCAAGACATCCTTTGGTGTAGAGAAAAGAGCCAAATCAAACTGACGAACAATCGCAATTGTTTTAGAAAGATATTTTTGAGCATTGAAAACCCACACAAATACCAAAAAAGAAAGAGATAAGGTTAGATGGCTTCCATTTAGTATAATCACTTCATTTAATGAGATGGAAAGAGCCAATAAAATCGCTACAGTTGTAATATTAAAGGCAATGCTTCCAAACTCGAGATTCCGATACATTTGCACATAATAGGTTTCATTCAGATCATCATCCATTTCCTCTTGATACAAGGAGTGAAATTTTCTGCTTTTCTTTAAGAAATTGAACGTCAAAAGAATGCTAATGAAACCTATCAGTAAACAAATAGCTGATATCCAGGGTATCAAGACTTTTACATCTAAAATAATTTCGTGGGATTCGGCACGTGCCTTAAACATCCCTATAAACACGCCGAAGAAACCTCCCGAAACAACAGACATTAAAAATAACAATCCACCTTTCTTATTCTTTTTCATATTCATTCTCCTTTTTCACTTGCTTGATTTTTTGATTTCTTTTCAATCCATTCAATTACTGGTATGAGGGCAAAATAGGCCCAAACAAATTGGTTACTTTGATAGGGACTAAACCAGCCTAAGTCTATCCCAATCAATAGAAATACGCTGACTAATAGAGCTGCGACAACTACATAATAGATTACTTTATACTTATTCATCATTTTTTTCCTTTTTCTCTAACCAATTGAAAATGGATAAGAGAACTAAATTAATCCAAAACAAATACTTACTTTCAACAAAATAGAACCACCCCAGTAATGTTCCAACCATAGCGAAAGCATTCACAATGAGGACAAGAACGCTCATATAATAAAACACTTTATACTTGTTCATCACTCGTCCTCCTCCAAGCGAAATACCGATTCGACTGTTTCGTTGAAAATCTGAGATATTTTCAAGGCAATCACAACGGACGGGGTGTATTCGTCCCGTTCTAATAGGCTGATAGTCTGTCTGGAAACCTCTGCTAGCTTGGCTAGTTCGGTTTGATTGAGGCCATCGCGAGCCCGCAGCTCTTTTAGACGATTTTTTAGTTGCATGTTACACACCTACTTTCCGTCAAATTCAACAGTTTGGATATCCTCAATGCGTTGTAGTTTGAATTTTTCTTTTCCTTTTTTATTAACACGACGTAGCTTGACCCATTCCTCATCAACATCCACAACTTCCCAGTTATCTGTTCCAAAAACTTGTCCAACGATTGTCGGTGTTTTCCCAATCAATTCTTTTAAAATTCTTGACATTTCTTTATTTCCTTTCTGTTTTTGCTCAATTCTTTTAATTTTATTCTCTAGTTTCTTGACCTTTTGGGAATGGTAGATATAATACATAATCACAAGAGGTACAAATCCTAATGCCCACATAATCGTTCCTTTCTCCTTTTCTCTTAACTTGCTTATATTGTAACACATCTTTTTCTTTTTGACAAGTATATTTGTCAAAAAGTTTATAATTTTTGTCATTTTGCAAAAGAAAAAGGTCAGGAGTAGGTTCCTGACCGGTTTATCTATCATTAAAATCCTAGTTTTTCAAAGATTTCGGAGAAGTTTTGGATGATTGTCTCAAGCGACACTTGCACTTCTTCTCGGGTTTGGTTGTTCTTGACTGTCACTTGTCCGCTTTCGACTTCACTCTCTCCTAGGGTGATGAGGGTCTTAGCAGCAAAGACATCGGCTGACTTGAACTGAGCTTTGAGCTTACGGTTGAGGTAATCACGCTCTGCTTTGAATCCTTGTTGGCGAAGAGCCTGTACCAATTCCAAGGCCTTGACATTTGCTCCGTCTCCCAAGACTGCGATATAGACATCTAGGGCGTTTTCGATAGGGAGAGCCACACCTTGCTTTTCAAGAATGAGAAGCAGGCGCTCTACACCAAGTCCAAAACCAAATCCAGCAGTTTCAGGACCTCCAAAGTAAGCAACCAAACCATCGTAACGACCACCGGCACAGACTGTCAAGTCATTGCCCTCAATCTCAGTAATGAACTCGAAAATGGTGTGGTTGTAGTAGTCCAAACCACGTACCATATTGGTATCGATGATGTAGTCTACTCCAAGATTCTCCAACATCTGACGCACAGCATCAAAATGAGCCTGACTTTCTTCATCAAGGAAGTCCAAGATAGACGGCGCATTCTCCACTGCCAGCTTGTCTTCTTTTTCCTTAGAGTCCAAGACACGGAGAGGATTTTCCTCCAAGCGACGTTGGCTATCCTTAGATAAAGTCTCCTTGAGCGGTGTCAAATAGTCAATCAAGGCCTGACGATAAGCCGCACGGCTCTCAGGATTTCCAAGCGTATTGAGGTGTAGTTTGACATCTTGGATACCGATTTCTTTCAAGAAATGAGCTGCCATCGCGATGGTTTCCACATCGGTAGCTGGATTGCTAGAGCCAAAACACTCAACACCAATCTGATGGAACTGGCGCAAACGCCCTGCCTGTGGACGCTCATAGCGGAACATAGGGCCCATGTAGTAGAACTTACTTGGCTTTTGCACTTCTGGGGCAAAGAGTTTATTTTCCACATAGGAACGGACAACGGGCGCAGTTCCTTCTGGACGGAGGGTAATATGGCGGTCACCCTTGTCATAGAAATCATACATTTCCTTGGTTACGATATCGGTTGTATCTCCGACAGAGCGACTGATAACCTCGTAATGCTCAAAAATAGGCGTGCGCACTTCTGCATAGTTATAGCGCTTGAAAATCTCACGGGCAAAGCCCTCAACGTACTGCCATTTGGCAGATTCAGCAGGTAAAATATCCTGCGTTCCTTTTGGTTTTTGTAATTTCATAGGGAATCCTCTTTAAACTTAATAGTCTTATTTTACCATAAATAGAGGGATTAAAACAGTAAGAAAAAAATTAGGATTTATACTCAATGAAAATCAAAAAGCAAACTAGGAAGTTAGCCGCAGGTTGCTCAAAACAGTGTTTTGAGGTTGTGGATAGAACTGACGAAGTCAGTAACCATATCTACGGCAAGGCGACGTTGACGTGGTTTGAAGAGATTTTCGAAGAGTATTAGATATCATTTTTGAGATTAAGACCTGTCAAAAGAATAGCTAGCAAGGAAAGACCAATAAATAGCATCCAAGTCAACTGTATATTCCATACAGCTACAAGTGAAAAACAGGCTGTTCCCACAGGTATGGATAAGGTGAACAATAAACCTAAAAAATTACTGGTACGAGCTAGAACCTCTGGAGCTAGATTTTTCAGGAGCATGGCACTAATCTTTGGTTGAACTTTACCAGACACATACAGAGTTGAACAGAGAAATAGTAAACCAAGTACGACTTGGTTGAATAAATTAGCTAGACCAACTAGACTGAGTCCTACGGTCACCCACATCATCAATCTAGGCAAGGACTGCTTCCCAAAATAATCATTGCCCGTAAGGCTACTGATGATGATTGCTAACAAAGCACAGAATTGACTGATAAATAATGCCTCTGTGTAAGAAAAGTCCAAAAGAGAATGGCTCAAAAAGAAGATGTTATAGATGCTTCCTAAAGCGCCACCCAAGGCATTGATAAGTAAGACAGCAAAGATCATGAATCCAAAGTTTTTCTGTCCACCTTTAAGAAAAACGAGACGTAAATTTCGATAAATCGTTAGGAACTGCTCTTTGATCGGAAGCTTCTCATTTTTCAGTGATTCACCATCAGCAGATGACATTGACAGGCTCAATTTGCTTTTTCCTAAAAAGAGGATAACGGCTGATACTAGGAAAAAACAGGCATTGATTCCCGCAACGAGGGAAAAATTGTTGACCGATAGCCCTAAGAGCCAGACTCCAAAAGCTTGACCACCAATAGCTGAAATATAGGTAATGAACTGGGAAAAAGAGTAAGCCTCCATCAAATCATCTTCAGCTACTTTTTCCTTAATGAGAGGCATGCGCAAACCACCTGCAAAATCACTGATGACATCACTAATGACATTAATTAAACACAGGCTAGAAAAGGCAAAGAGACTAGCTTGCTGAACAACTAGGGCTGCTAGAAAAAATAAAACCGCCTGAAACAAACCGCTATAGACCATCCATTTGACCTTGGCCCTCGTGTAATCTGCCCGAATCCCTACAAAAACTGTAAAGAGAGTCGGAAGAAGCATGACAATATTCGCCATAGCAACAGCAAAGGAGGCTTGTGGCAGGGTCGATGCATAGACGATAAAGACCAGGTTGAAAATCGAAGCACCAAAAGCATTGAAGAAGCGTGATAAAGTCAAGAGTCGATACGCTTGATTTCTAAACAATAGTTTCATAGGTAATCTCCCTTCTTGTTCGAAGTTCTATATGAAGTCTGACTATAGTATAGCACTTAGAAATTCTAGAGGAAAAACTTTTGAATATATGCAACAAACGAAATGAGCAAAAAGAAACGATAGAATTTCTCCAGTGACACGAGAAAGCCCAACAGTTCTATCGCTTCAAATTTCAAATTATTTTCTTAGTTTGCAGATATTCAACAATCGGTCGTCTTTCTATAGTATTCGGCAGATTTATTACAGCCAAGCATCTCAAAAATATGGACAGCATCCTCCATCTTTTTCTGGCCTTCCTTGACTCTACCTTGCTTGCTATCAAGGAGACCTTCCGCCCACAAATAGACAATTCGGAAGTAGGTCTCATTTTCCTTGTAGAAATGCTCTTTGATGACACGTTTAAAATAAGAGGCATTGGTAAATTCTTCACACTCAATGCTAGCTAAAAAGCCATTCAATAGTATAGTGTGAAACAGGTTTCGATTGCCAGACACTTCCATTAGAAAATCAGATTTACGTACCATTTCTCTAACATACCTAGTGAAAAGAGAAACAGATAGAAATGGTGAACTGACTGAAATAAATTGAGTTCATAGATTCCCCAGATCTCGGTAGAAAACAAATAATCATGAAGGACTTTCCCTTCCTCTGCTGTTAACTCTACCCCTTCATCCATGCTCTTCATATAAGACTTGATAATAATGGCATTTAGAATATGTTTCTGTTTGTTTTGAGAATGGGCATGCTTTTGATACTCCCTGCGATACAAGTTCTCAAGCGGAGCTATATTCTTTGGATCCAAGACATCTATGATTTCTTTTCTCAACTCAGAATCAGTATCATACTGAAAACCTCTCGCCAGAAAGAGGATCTCCTCCACACTGGCAGATATATTTTCTAGTGCAAATAGAAACTTTTCCACCGAAAGCTCACTCTGACCTGTTTCAAAGCGAGATAACATAGACGGCGAAAATTGTCCCCCAGTTGCTTGTCTCAGCGAGATATTTCTTGACTCTCGTAATTGTCTAAAGACTTTTCCAATCTGCTCCATAGGCTTCCCCTTGATTCAGTATTTTCTTCATTTTATCATATTTTTCAGAAAATTCATCAAAAACTTGCTAAATTGTCAGAATTATGAGAAAATAGAGGATATTTATCACGTGGAGGGACTGTAATGAGAGACGATATCAAAATCAATGACCGCGCTTTGGCCTTAAAAGATCAAATTATCGAAAAACTAGAGAAGGTTTTTGATACAGATGTGGAATTGGATGTTTACAATCTAGGACTGATTTATGAAATCAATCTGGATGAAACGGGTCTCTGCAAGATTGTCATGACCTTCACCGACACTGCCTGCGATTGTGCCGAAAGCCTGCCTATCGAAATCGTGGCAGGTCTGAAACAAATCGAGGGTATCGAAGATGTCAAGGTTGAAGTTACCTGGTCGCCTGCCTGGAAGATTACACGAATCAGTCGCTACGGCCGTATTGCCCTTGGACTGCCACCTCGTTAAGAAGGCAAATTACTTTTGAAAATGAAAAGAAGCAAGCCAAAGTTGGCTTGCTTTTTGATACTCAATAAAAATCAAAGAGCAAACTAGAAAGCTAGCCGCAGGTTGCTCAAAACAGTGTTTTGAGGTTGTAGATAGAACTGACGAAGTCAGTAACCATACCTACGGCAAGGCGACGTTGACGTGGTTTGAAGAGATTTTCGAAGAGTATGAGTTTATTTTTTACCTGACTTGTCCATATTCCAGAAGTCTGTCACGGCTCCGCGTGAAGCAGATGATACGATATGGGCATATTTACCAAGAACACCACGGCTGTAGAGTGGTGGCAAGGTTGTTTCTGCCTTACGTTTTTCAAGTTCTGCTTCGGATACAGCCATGGAAATTTCTTTGGTATCTTGGTCAACCGTAACAATATCACCTGTACGGAGGTAGGCAATCGGTCCACCATCCTGAGCTTCAGGAGCGATATGTCCAACAACCAGACCATAAGTACCACCAGAGAAACGTCCGTCTGTCAAGAGGGCAACCTTGTCTCCTTGACCTTTACCAACGATCATGGATGAAAGTGAAAGCATCTCAGGCATACCAGGACCACCCTTAGGTCCAACAAAACGAACAACGACTACATCGCCATCAACGATTTCATCTGTCAAAACAGCCTGGATAGCATCTTCTTCTGAGTCAAAGACCTTAGCTGGACCAACGTGACGACGCACTTTAACACCTGATACCTTGGCAACCGCACCGTCAGGAGCAAGGTTCCCGTTCAAGATGATAAGCGGACCGTCCGCACGTTTTGGATTTTCAAGTGGCATGATGACTTTTTGACCTGGTGTGAGGTCTGCAAAGTCAGCCAAGTTTTCAGCAACAGTCTTACCAGTACATGTAATGCGGTCTCCATGAAGGAAACCATTTGCCAAGAGATATCTCATAACCGCAGGCACACCACCGACTTCGTAGAGGTCTTGGAAGACATACTGACCAGATGGTTTCAAGTCGGCCAAGTGAGGCACACGCTCTTGGATCGTATTGAAGTCCTCAAGTGACAAGTCAACATTGGCAGCATGGGCAATGGCAAGCAAGTGAAGAGTGGCATTTGTAGAACCACCGAGAGCCATAGTTACAGTGATAGCATCTTCAAAGGCTTCACGAGTCAAGATATCTGATGGTTTGAGACCAAGTTCCAGCATCTTAACAACAGCACGTCCTGCTGCTTCGATATCTTCTTTCTTATCAGCTGATTCAGCTGGGTGAGATGAAGAACCTGGCAAACTCATACCCAGAACTTCGATAGCAGTCGCCATGGTATTAGCTGTATACATACCACCACAGCCACCAGGGCCAGGGCAGGCATTACATTCAAGACGTTTCACGTCCTCAGCTGTCATATCACCGTGGTTCCATTTTCCGATTCCCTCAAAGACAGAAACCAAGTCGATGTCTTTGCCATCAAGATTTCCCGGTGCAATAGTTCCACCATAGGCGAAAATAGCTGGGATGTCCATATTGGCAATGGCAATCATAGAACCAGGCATGTTCTTGTCACAGCCACCGATAGCAACAAAGGCATCCACATTGTGACCCCCCATAGCCGCCTCGATAGAGTCCGCAATGATATCACGAGATGTCAAAGAGAAACGCATACCAGGCGTTCCCATGGCAATCCCGTCCGCTACGGTAATGGTTCCAAACTGTACAGGCCAAGCACCTGCCGATTTGACACCTTCTTTAGCCAATTTCCCAAAATCATGCAAGTGGATGTTACATGGTGTATTTTCCGCCCAAGTCGAAATCACTCCCACAATCGGTGTTTCAAAGTCCTTATCTGTCATACCAGTCGCACGAAGCATGGCACGGTTTGGTGATTTTACCATACTGTCATAAATGCTACTGCGGTGACGTTTATCTAATTCAGTCATTTGTTCCCTCCCATTTCAGTTTTTACTATTATAGCACATTTTAAAGGCAATGAACAGAAGAAAATTCTTGAATTTTCAGAAAATTCGATTAACTTAGTTGATGACCTTCTAATTTTTTCATCTTTTTTTGTCAAGTAACTTTACTTTACAAAAAAAATGTGTTATCCTAGTATGGTTGATGAAAATCAGTAGATTGAATCGAATATAAATACCTAAAGGAGAAATCAAAATGGCAGTACCTGCACGTCGCACTTCAAAAGCGAAGAAAAACAAACGTCGTACACACTACAAAGTAACAGCTCCATCTGTAAACTTTGACGAAACTACTGGAGATTACTCACGTTCTCACCGTGTATCACTTAAAGGATACTACAAAGGACGTAAAATCGCTAAAGCTGCATCAGCTGAATAATAGAAGGGAGATACCATGCGCGTAAATATTACACTTGAACACAAAGAATCTGGTGAACGCTTGTACCTTACTTCTAAAAACAAACGTAACACTCCAGACCGTCTTCAATTGAAGAAATACTCACCAAAACTTCGCAAACACGTTGTGTTTACAGAAGTTAAGTAAGCATTTAATACGAATCAATACAGAAGAAAAACGCTTGATCAGCGTTTTTTCTTTTTGTTAATTATCTTATATTTCAATTCAAATTCTACTCGTCCTACAATCTTTTTTGTAAAACTGATTTGAATCAGGTAATTTTAGCACTTTACTGCACACTCTAGTTAACCGATGTCGTATTTTTTTCACTATATTAGATATTGCGTGTAAAATAGTTTTTTCATCATCTAACCTGTAGAATGGAGTCTAGTGATTTCAATGTAATAAACTCAAACCACAAACTTCAGTGTTCTAGAATTGTTGAATAAGCTCGGAGGAAATATCAAAACAAAAGCTTGAAATATCGAAAGGGTTGTGTTAGAATGAACTTACAATGTGAGTAAAGTTACAGCATATGTAACTAAAAAAGCCCCACCGTGCCACCGATGGGGTTTTTTGCTACCCTCTAAAAGGGTTAACCATTACTTCTTACGTTTCTTAAGCCATAACTTGAAAAGCTCAGATAACACGTTAATAAGTAACGGAGCTAGAAACACTGTGAGTAAAGTTTCTAACATATGTAACACCTCCCTTCCTTAAAGTGAGGGGGCCAAAATATTATATCATCAATATCACGTAATTCCCAAACAAAAACGCCTTCCTAAGGCGCTATTTTTTCTTGAACAAACGGATGTAGTCCTGTTTGCTATGAATAATATCTGATACAAAGACAGCTTTTCTGTCCTCTAAAATATGATAGAAGGCTAGGTAATCGCCTAAAATGATGCATCGAGTTTTGTGGGGTGGGTATATAATAACTCCTACTCTTTCATCAGCATCAAATCCTGCTTCCGGGAAAACTTCAAGACGCTCCAAACCATAAAGAATATTCTTAACTGTGTTTGCTCCTGCCTGTTCTGAAAAGTAGTTAGCTGAGATATAATCTTTAATACCTCTTAGCTGTTCTTGTACCGTTTCAGAGATAATCAGGCTATATGAGTTCTCGTTAAATTCCAAGGTTAGCCCTCACTTCATCAAGGCTGTAAGTCCTTCCATGTTCTAAATCCTCAAAGCTACGGGCAATTTCGGCACGCAATCCTAATAAAAGTTCTTCTCTTTCTTTGTCTACTTGAGTTTCAAATGGCAAGGCTTTATTTTCTACAATGTGTTCTAAAAACAAGTTAAAACTGGCTGTCATATCAAGATTTTGCGATGTGATAATAGCTTTAGCCTTCTCTAACAAGTCTCTGTTAGTCTTAAAGTTTACCTGTGTATTTTTTTCTAAAACATTCATAGTAGTACCTCCTTTTAGACTATTATATCACTTTAAACTATACAGGTCTAGTCGCGTATAGATACTTATAGCTGTATGCTTAAAATCTATTGTAAAAACAAAAAAAGCACTAAGGGAAAGCGCCCCAAAGTGCTCAATATCAAGGCTCTAAAGCCTATCTTATTCAATAAAATATTACAACATTTTGTTATCTTGCAGTGATTAGGTACAAAAAAACAGGCATAAGCCTGCTATGAATCTAACTTGACTTTCTCAAAAACTATTAAATTCAAATAAGTTGAGAAAACATAAAGGGTAACAAAAAAGGACTTAAAATGATGAGTTCAGCAGGCAAGAAACTAGCACGCTCCAACGTGCTTTTTTTATTACCTAATAATACTATCATACCACATCTGGAATACACACTCAATTATTAGCAATCCCCTTCGATTTGCAGTATAATGATGAAAAAGTGGGTTAATATTGACGGTTCACCGAAAAACTCAGACACTAGTACAATCTCATTCAATGATATCGTAAGAATGGTTTGCCGAGTTTATGAAGGAGGGATTTATATGGATAAATCAAAAGAGACATGGGAAATTGATGGTTTTCTATGGCTTCATTGCCCTGTTTGCGGAACTGAAGTTATGGACTATGATATCTGTGACGTCTGTCGTTGGCAAAATACAGGTATTATAAATATAGACGGTGGCCCGAATAAGATCACTCTCGCCGAAGCCAAAGAAGCTTACGCAAGGAGAAAAATCGTAAAAATTCGAGAATTTGATACAGTGTTGTTAAAAAACGGTCAAACGGCAGCAATTGTCGAGAAGTTAAGCGAAGAGACTTTTATTGCTGACATAGGAGATTCCCCGAAAGACTGGGATAGCATTACAATTACAATCAATGATATTGAAAAAGTAGTGTATTGAAATAGCTAATATATTTGTACAGTGTTGGGAGTAACCTTAAATGAATAAGACTGGAAAAGAGAATTTAATCATTATTAACGGTAGCGAATATGTCCATTGTCCAGTATGTGGTACTGTTACAGCAGTATATGATATCTGTGATGTTTGTCAATGGCAAAATACAGGAGAAACTAATATAGATGGTGGTCCTAATAAAATGACACTTGCGGAGGCTAAAGAAGCGTATGTTAAGGGAATTCCAATAATATAACAGACTATAGTACCACGAAAGGAGAGACTGATAGAACTTATAGAATTTAATAACAAGGTTGTCAGAATCACCGATATTGATGGCCAAATATTTAAAGGCGTAGCTCTTTACGAAGACAAAGATGTCTATGATGAAGAACTTGATGGATTATCCGTTAATTCTGGAACCAGATGGATTAAACTCTTTGAAGATGAAATCAAGAAAGTTGAAATTACTGATAAAATCGACCAGTCAAAAAAACCTTAGATTCGTTTCTAAAGGCTTTTAATTAAGCCTAAGATATGTTTTGTTTATACACCACTAAAACACCGTCTCGATAGCTTTTAGCAAAGTCTAGCAGTATATCAGCCTTGAGGCACTCATATTGAGCCTTATCGATGTCTAGCGCCTCGTATAATTGCCATATCTTTAATCTCTCTCCAGTTCGCCTTGTAAAGAGATTGGCGAATATCTCACGTCCTACATCATACAATCACTTATCTTCAAGTCTAAGTCTAGTCTCTGAATTGCTTTTTCAAAATTTTTAATACTTCTTGTTTCTTTTCTACTTCGTCAGTGGTCAAGCTCCTACTCCTTTATGATATAATTAGTTTAAAGAGAAGTGAGGTAGAAATGATAGTGTCGCTACGCAACTTCATAGTATGAGATGACGGGACAGGCACACCGTCCACTACTCTTGAGCGCTTAGATTTTTCTAAGTGCTTTTTTATTTTCTCTTGGTTCACTCTTACTTCAAGACTACTCTCATACCATGAGATAAGCCATTAAGAGGTGTTTTCTCTCTTATCTCCTTACCATTCTGCAGGCAATTAAGGCAAGTTGTTCCTTTTCTTATCTGCTAATCATTTTATAAACATCAAATTTAAAATAACAAACTTTTAAACTTCTATTATTTCCCCAATACGCAAACAATAAAACACTATCAACTCGTTTAAATACACGTTTCAACCATGCTGGTGTACCTAATATTGGATTCCACGGTTTCAGACACACACATGCTAGTCTTTTGCTAAACTCTGGAATACCATATAAAGAATTACAACACCGTCTAGGTCATTCTACACTAGCTATGACTATGGACACTTACAGTCATCTCTCCAAAGAAAAAGTAAAAACAGCCGTCTCATTTTATGAGAAAGCTGTGAGTTCTTTGTAAAGAGGGACAAACAGGGGGACAAACCCAGAAATCAACATTTTAAGACAAAGCAAAAAGCCCACTGTTGTAGGCTTTCTGTAAGATATTTCTTAAAAATTAAAGCATTT
>BNJV01001907.1_pt1 | contig 57610 bp, 68 predicted proteins | sample 8540591 | NCBI WGS metagenome assembly BNJV01 (sample SAMD00202457, study PRJDB9452) | human saliva metagenome | host: Homo sapiens | reverse complement strand
CATCATACCTATAAACAATAGCTCTACATATTCCACAAAAATTCATCAACAGGTTCAAAAAAACTCCCAAAAATATACACATCTATTTCTTCTCCATCTTCACTAATAGTATTTGGAATATATCCATAATTTACTGGATATATAAAAATTATATTTAGGATGTCTTTCTCCCATTTTTCTATCCATCTTTACATGTATTTTTTTGTCCTAAAAATTTTTTATAATTATCTAAACTCATAAAAATCCTTTTTTTAAATATCAATTTTAATTTATATTTCTTTAAAAATTTTTCTGTTTTTGTTTAAAAACTTCCTTTTAACATTCCTAAAAAATATATCACTGCAATAGAAACAATTATTATTATTCAAGATTTGTCTTCCTAAAAAGTTAAATATGCTACGATTGCCATTCCAATCAGAACTCTTATTATGTCAAAAATTTGTACTTTCAGTAGAAGTGAAAAATATCTGGAAATACTAATACTGTCAGTACTGTATAAGGAAGTGCTTCAAAGAACTTATTAACTTTTAGGTTGTTTTCGGAATTTTTTTACAAATATTGGCAATGTCCTCCAGTATTACCGTCATGATTATGAGTGTCATCAAAATCATTGTTAAAAATCCCTAAATTTTCGTTATAATTCAATCTTATCACTTCCTCTCTTTATATCAATTTAATCGTTTTCCTGCTTTTTCAGGATTTTTGATTATAATAAAGCTGTGCGTATATAAAAACTTGCCAAAAACATTGTTAAAAATCATAACCCATCCTGAACTTACCTTATTTAAAATAGGCAAAAAAATGAAAATGCCATTTTTATAATAAGTGCCAACAAAAACAATTCTTATATATTTAAAATTTTGACTCAAAGCCATTATTAACATACTGAAAAATATTGAATAAAGCACAAAATTCATACTAGTCATAAGTGATTCTGGCAATTTTTCACCAAATATTGCTCCAAAAATTGTACCAAAACAGTAGCAAAAATATGGAATTGTATTTACTCCCATCATATACCATGCATTTTTAGCCTTTTTTTAATGTCAGATATGTTACAGTTTCATCAGTAAGCCCCACGCCTACCAGAAACTTCTGAAAAAAATAGGGTTTTTTTCACCAAGCTGTCTAAAAATAACAATATTTAACAGTAAATATCTTAAATTGATAAGAACAATAGATAAAATCACTTCAACTGGAGACGACTTTCATCACATAAAAGTATCTTTAACAGTAATGAATGAGTCCCCTCCTGCATACATTCAAACGATGTAAGTCCCAATCATTGGCAAAAATTTGGGAAAAAAACTTTTTGGCTGAAATCAGTCCAATTGCAACTCCAAAGGGAATGTAGGCAATTCCGATTCCAGTACCGTCTTTTAATCCCTTTAAATAATTTTTCCAGTTTTTCTTATTTGTGCCATTTTTTTGTTCTGATTCCTTCCTTATATAGTATTATTCTAACAATTTCAAAACAATTAGTCAAATATATAATATATATTTTCTATCATATATAAAATATATTATTACTTTAATAATCCCCAATTTTTTTAGCCACACTTCCATTCGCTTTTCAATGGAACTTTCTTAAATTTAACAGTATTTTCCATAATTTTTTTCAATTTTTCCATGTATTCCTTAGCAAATTCATCACGAACTTCAAAAAATCAGTTCATCGTGAACTTGAAGAAAGCATTTTGATATTTTCATCATTTTTAAATTCCTCATGAAGTTCAATCATAACTTTTTTTATAATATTTGCCTGCTGTTCCTGAACAACAGTATTTGACAGCCATTCTCACAGCCTGTGCCTGTACATTCTTATTTGTCGCATTAATTCCGCTAATGTATCTTCTCGTACCATAAAAAGTTTCTACAAAAACCATGAAGTTTTAGCTGTTTCTGTCACAATATCCAAAAATTTTTCTGACTCTAGGATATTCCTCAAAAATATGTCGTAATATATTGAGAAGCCTCCTGAACCGTAATTCCCAGCTCCTTTGACAGCCCAAACGGCGTTTTTCCATACAGAATACTAAAAATTAATTACTTTTTGCAATACTTCTCTCTTGTCGTGAAATCTCATCTTCTTCCGTTTTGAAAAATATCTTTCTTGCCGTCAAGTTATGCAAATCCTGATTTTCCTGATACGCCTGCACCAAATGCCTGTCTTTTTGACAATTCCGCCAAAACTCTCAATTCAATTTGTGAATAGTCAAACGAAATCAAACTATGCCCTTCCTTTGCAACAAAAACCTGTACGAATCCTTATTCCATCATCTGTTCTCACAGGAATATTCTGTAAATTTCGGATTTACTGACGAAAGCCGACCAGTAGATGTCCCATTTTTGGTTAAAAAGTCGTATGAATCCTGTCCTCTTTATCCGCCAGTTTTGGAATTGGCTCAATGTAAGTCGATAACAGTTTCTTATAAGCCCTGTATTCCAGCAACTTTTTTCCCAATCATCCGTTTTTCTTCCGTAAGTTCCGCATTGCTGGCAATCATTTCCAGAACTTCCACATTTGTTGAATATCCAGTTTTTGTCTTTTTTGCCCGATGGAATCTGTAATTTTTCAAACAAAAACTTCCCCTAATTGTTGTGGCGAATCAATATTAAATTCTTCATTAGCAAGTTCATAAATCTCACTTTTTCAAGCGTACTTTAACTTTTGCTTCAAGTTCATTTTGAAATTCACTGAAATATTTTTTTATCAATTTTTATTCCTGTTTCTTCCATTTGTGCCAATACTGGTATTAATCGACTTTTCCAGCTTGTCAAATATATTTAGAAACTGCTCATTTTGTAATCTGTTTCTAAAAATTGTTTTCTAATTTATAAATAAAAAAATGTTCTCTTTGATAAAAAAACTCACAAATCACATCATCAGAAACATCGCTAAAATCCTTCTTTCTTCGTTCCTTTTTAAATTGCTCCTCAAAAGTTGCAATCTCAACACCAAACTCATCCAGAATTATTTCTTCAATTTCCTGTAAACTTTCCGTCCCAAGTACATATCTTGCAAGCAGAATATCAAAATATTCAGTACATTTTTATTCCAAACCTGTCATTATTTATCCCATAAGTTTTACCGCCAACAGAATATCCAAAATACTCACTTTCTCCATTTTTCATATATTCTTTCACATTATAGGCAATAATTTCTTTCCCACTCAATAATTTATAAATATTCTCAATATTTTTATTATCTTTTTGCTCATTAGCATTATCACTTAAACTAAACAAATTAATCTGTACTCCAGACTCTGAATTTTTTTGATTTCCATTTTGCAAAAATATCCTGAAGTTCACTGTCCAAAAAGCACAATATTCGTTTTTCATCACAAATGGAAATTCCAAGCATATTCTCAAAAAAATAGCCACTTTTTATCCATTTTCTCAATCACATAATAAGCATCATTCCAACTAATAACTTTTTCCATAATTTTTTTCTCAAAATACACTTTTTCATCTTTAGTTTTCTTAGTTTTTTTCAGTTTTCTGATTTTCTAACGCAATCTCTTCTGCCTTTTTCTTCTGGGCCTCATATTCTATTACCAATTTTTCTTTTAAAACTTGAATTTCATCAATTTTTGTCTATTTCTGAATTATGTTCGTACTCCACATGCTCATAAAAAAATGTGAAATTCCATCAAAAATCGGATTTTTCCTTATCATACTCCAATTCCTGCTTTTCAACTTTTTCTCTTTCAAGTCTCTCTTTTTCCAATTTTTCTTCATCGATTTTTTTATTTTTTTCTAAAATTTGCTTTTCTTCTTCAGTAAGTTCCTTTTGGTTTCCATTTTGCAAAAATCTTTCCTTTTCTTCTTCCACAGCTTTAGAAAATCTTTTTAAAAATCAAGCTCTTCATAAAGTTTCAAAAAGACTGTCAAAAATCCTTTTCCTCAAATTTCAATTTATTTTTTTATCGTATTCAACATCAAGTTCTCTTTTCACAGTTGCAAGTTCCCGACTTATAAAGGCATTTTCCTTGTCAGTCAGTAATTTTTCTTTCTGTTTCCCTTTTTATTTCGTCAATATTTTCATAAATTCCTTCCAAATTTCCATAAGTCGTAATAAGTTTTCACCCCATTTTTAGGACCAATCCCAGTAACTCCTGGAATCCCATCCGACTTATCCCCCATAAGTCCCAAAACAAGTCAGGGGAATCTTATCAGGCGTAACTCCCAAAGTATTCAACTACATCTTCATCAGTCTTTTATATGTTTAAATGCAGAATTTTTATCCCTTTTTCCAAGTAAGGCAATGTTAATTTTTCCCATCTACAAGCTGTGCCAAATCCTTATCCCCAGTTATTACAAAAAAACCTCAATCTGCTCATCTTCATCATTAGAAAACTTGGTAGCAAATGTGGCAATCACATCATCCGCTTCCTGCCCAGCCTTCTTATATTTCGGAATTCTATACCCATCTAACACCTTCATAATAGTATCAATCTGCATAACCAGTTCTTCAGGCATACTTTCCCTATTGCCTTATACGTTTCCAACTCCCCAGTTCTATCCAGCTCACTTCTTTTCACATCTAGACAAGCCACTAAATAATCAGGCCTAAACTCCCGAATCACACTTTCCAGCGTATTAATAAACCCAAATGTTGCTCCAGTAGACATTCCTTTACTATTTCTCATTCCCATTGAGTGCAAAAATGACTTCTATACATAATCGCACTCGTATCCAATATAACCGCTCTTTTCAACTTAATTATTCTCATTTCTTTTCTTTAATTTTAACAATATTTATATTGTATATTTTACCATTTTTACATTTTTCTCAAAATTTAATATCCATTCAATCCTCTTATATTTATTCCTATTTAAATGGAAAATAATCTAATATTAATCATGATAAACTGTCATTGGACAAAACATTTTTATTTTTACTAATATGGTATGTATTCAAAACTAAACATCACTATTTAAAAGAATAGCATTAATATAACCTCTAATCTAGATAAAATTTAGGAAAAAGAGATTATTTTTACTGTACTATAATGTTTACTTCAAAAATTTTCCAAAAGTTCAAAAATGTTTTTATATTTCTGTTATGTATTAGAATTTTCAAAATTCTAATTCTCTAATCTAGGCTTCCTGTGTTGCATATCCACCTTCGATTGCCACTTCCTTTACTTTTTCCTTCTTCTGTTTTTATTTTTAGTGAAAAGTTCCAGTTCAACCCGATTTCGTATTCCTCAATATAATCAACTACAAATACGTTTGTCATATCGATTTTTCTTACCATCTGTCCTGCTGAAATTATTTCAAGGCTGGCTTGTCTGTAGGCGTCGCTTGCTTCTGGCGGTACTAAAGACCATTGGGCAACTTTTCTTGTGTCGTCTTCTAATCTCCACTTTTGCTGCGCCAGTATTTTTCCCACGAATTTCCAAAGATTACTCCCAAGTCTGTTGCTCTCATGTTACGAGTCATCGGGCGTTTCAGAATATATATTTACATCCGAAATGCTTTTTCCTTATCAAGTAAAATTTCATTTTCCTGCCCTTTTACACTCAATCTGAATCCATAATTATTCCCTGTTTTATTTTTGACAATTAAATAATAGTACTATTTTTAAAATTAATTTAATTTTAATTATCTGATATTATTTTACCTCAAAAATATACATTTGTCAATATTAATTTTTAATTTTTATTAATCAATCTACAAGGTAAATTTTAAGAGCTATCTCCTCATCATAGGAATCTGGCACTGCAATAAACTTTTTCCAGCATCAATCATTCTTGCAGATAATTTCACTTTGATCTTTTCGGCAAATATCCTACTTTTTCCTTATTGGAATTAAATACGCTACTGCATTTTAGGGAAATACCGTTAAATTCACGGAATAAATCAATTGAACTTCATCTTTAATTTTAATTGCAAAATTTCTGATATATTTGGCTCCTTCCAAATAAGTATCCAGTAAAATAGGCGTCTTTGATTTTTGTATATTTATCAATTAATGTTTTGGCATATTCAAACATCATTTCCTTGCCAAGCCTAATTTTTCCTCACGTCCATTATTTTTCTGAATAACAAGCACTCCATTCCCAAAATTAAACTCATTTATCATATAATTACTTTGATTTTTCAAAAGTTCAAAATAATCCATCATTTCTTCAAAAATCATAATTTCCTTTCTGATTAATCTGGAAAGAGCCTTTTTAGCTCAACTGATGTATTTTCAATGTATGAATAATAAAATCTCCCATCTGGAAAAATTTCAATTTCATAATTTCCTCCATAATAAAGTCCATCAAACTCAAGTTTTATACCACTAAAATTATTTATCAGCATTATCTTTCACCTCTTTCGCATTCCTAGTAAAATCTGTAAAAGCATTTTTCTTAAAAATATTAGTCTAGTACAGAATTTTTGTAATATTTTTGAAAAATTTTCCCTATTTTTAAGCCTTCCAGCTTTCCTTCAAGAAACAATTTTTAAATTTTTCTCAACATCGTCCATCAGCTTTTATCATGCTTTTTCAGATTTCCAAGCAATATGTGGTGTAATTAAAATATTATCCAGCTCAAATAATTTTAGAATTTTTCAATTGGCTCAACACTTGTAACATCAACGGCTGCTGATTTTATTATTTTATTTTTAGTGCAAAATACAAATCTTCTGATTTATTACAGGCACCTCTTGCAAGATTCAAAAATTACCGCACTTTTCTTCATCATTTTTCAAGATTTATAAGATTTCGTGTTGAATCAGTCAGCGGGACATGAAGCGTTAAAATATCACATTTTTCCAGCACTTCGTCCAAATTCATACCGTAAAAATTTCCATCTTCTCCAATCGCAGTATCACTTTTTGCATATTCTTTTTCCCCAGTATTTTTAGCAACCATAACTTTCATTCCAAAGCGTTTTCAGCAATCTTTCCAACTCTTTTTCCCAATATTTCCAAATCCTACAATTCCCAAAATCTTCCCAGCCATCATCTATCGGATATTTCTGATATTCAGGAACAGTAATATTTATCCATTTTCTTCCTTAACTTCCTCATAATACCTATTAACAGGGTGTTAATTCGTTCAATAAAAAGTAATCGCAAGCTGTGCCACAGAATTGATCGAATACCCGAAACATTCGCTACTTTTTATTCCAAACTCATTTGCGCTTTTCACATCAATATGGTTAAATCCTGTCGCTGTAATAAGTATCAATTTAAGTTTTTCAGCCTTCTCAAATTGCTTTTTCCCAATTTTATCCGAGTCGTTATTACAACATCCACATCCTTTATTCTTTCGTCAATCTCGCTAGAATCAGTATCTTCATACTCAATGTATTTACCATATTTAGAAAACTTTTTCTTTCAAATCAATAGGCCCTGCCGTAATTCTGTCTAAATAAACTATCTTTAAATTTTTATCCATAATTATCATCTCTTTTTAGTTAATTTAATTTTTGCATATTTATAAAAAGGTTTTTATCAAATTATATTTTTGATTGAAAAATATATTCGTTTAATGTCAATTTATATAATATCCACATCTGCTTTTAATTTATAAATAACATCTTTTTCTTTCTACAACAATCATAACTTTTTCCTTTCAATTCTTTATCCCTTTTTATTTTTGAAGTAATTTTTAGCAGGATTTATAGCAATGGCGTTCCCTACGTTTTTAAACATTGTCAGATCGCTAGTTTGTATCTCCGTAAGCATACGATTTTTGTCAAATCTATTTCGTACATTTTACGAAAAATCTGCTATCGCTTTTTTGTTTACTCTTGGCATCCCACATTGGAGTTACTTTTCCCTGTGAAAAATACCATCTTAGTTAACTTCATAAATAGAAGCCCTGTAATCTTTAACTCCGTATCTTTCCAGCCATTTTGCTTACAGAAAAGTCTGGACTCCAGAAATAATTATAACTTTTATGATTTTCTTTCCTTGTGATATTTAAGCCTCTCACGTGTATATCTGTAAACTTTGTCTCCTTTTTAGTTTCATTACCCTTTTAGCAATAAAATCCATGTCCTCTTTACTAAAATTCTTTAATGCACTCCATATAAGTCTGAACAAGCTCATCTAGATAATCATCATAATCCCCAGTCCTGTTTTTCCCACTTGGAAAATTTTTCCTTAACTTTTCCTTTCCAAGTCATCATATCAATATATTCATACTGTTCAAGCATCTTAAATATAATCAATGAAGAATCCTGTAAATTCCATCTATATCAAATACTTCATTTTTTCATCCATTTATATTTAGTTTTAATATTTTTTATTGTTATATTTTGCCTATTTTTCTTAAAATTCAATTTAAAATAATAATTATATAAATAAAAAATATAATTTATGGAGACAGCCTATTAATATTATATATTTTTAGTTTTATCAGATCCAAAAAAGTATTATACATTTTTACTTCTTTCACGTTCTCTTCTTTCTTCTTGAAAGTGGACGTTGTGTGAGTCATTGATCATTCTATCTGAAACATCATCTCTAACATTCATTTCCTCATGCTCATATCTTACATTTTAAAACTTCTTCATGTGTCTTGGTTGTTTTGTATCTTCCCTCGCCACGAACTCTTAGTTTTAATATAAATGTAGACTTTGTCTCACGTTTTGTGCATCAGTCTTCATCTCATTATAAATATCAAAAGCGACAATTTTATAGTCATGAATAGAGTTCTCTGTCCATAAGAACGTAATCTTATTCCTTCACGCAATTCTGTCAAAATCCTTTTCAAATGCTGTCTCCATTTAGTGTCCAATACTTCCAGCATAATATATTTTTCAATTCTTCTAAAGACTCTTTGTCCTATTGCTTCTTCTTTTTCATCATAAATTTTATTAAATCATTTATAGACTTTGTTATGGAAATTTCATCTGCACTAGCATTTTGTAAATCTTCTGAAAATTTCATATTCAAATGTTTCATAAAGCTTATCAGACAATAAATTAAAGTCTTCACCATTTCTTTCACACATAAGCTGAATTTACTATATATATCTACAGTATCTGAAATCATATTTGTAATTAATTCTTTCAAATTCTCATTTTTCAAAATAGCGTCTCTTTTCGTTCATAGACAACTTCTCTTGAGTATTATTTACATCATCATATTCGATAAGACTTTTCTTTGATGAAAAAGTTTCTGCTTTCAATACGTGTGTGTGCATTTTCTACAGCTTTACTGATTTGTTTATGACGAATTTCTTCATCTTCGTCAATTTTTAACATTTTCATCATGGCTTTTTAGTCTATCTCCACCAAAACAACTCTCATCAAATCGTCATCTCAATGAAAGATAAAACCTTGATGTCCCCATGGATCCTTGACGTCCAGCACGCCCTCTCAACTGATTATCTATACGTCTGCTTTCATGTCTTTCTGTTCCTAAAATAAACAACCTCCAGCTTCGATAACACGTTTTTGTCTTCTTCACATTCTTTTACATAAGTTTTGTATACATCTCATGTTCAGGTGTTCCTTTAACAGCAACTTTTGTTGCGAAAGATTCTGCATCTCCACCCAAGTTTTATATCTGTTCCACGACCAGCCATATTTGTGCGATTGTTACTGTTTTGAAACGTCCAGCCAGTGCAATAATTTCAGCTTCTCTTTCATGATGTTTTGCATTTAATATTTCATGCGGTATTCTTGCTAGTAAAAGCTGATACTTCTTCGATATGAATTGAAGCTGTCCTGACAAGGACAGCTGCCCTTTTTCATAAAGTTCTTCTATTTTTCTCTGCTATTGCTTTATATTTAGCTTTTTATTCATATAGATAACATCTGGCAGATCAACCTCGGCAACAGGTTCATGTTGTAGAGTACTACAATAACTTTTAGATTATAAATTTTGTTTAAATTCGTCTTCTTCTGTTTTGCAGTCCCGTCATTCCTGACAGTTTTTCATATCATTCTAAAAATAATTTTTGTAATGTAATTCGTTGCAAGAGTCTGATTTTTCTCCAGCAACTTCTAGTCTTTTTGCTTCCAATCGCTTGATGCAGTCCATCTGAATAACGTCTTCTTCCATAAGACGTCCTGTAAATTCATCAACTATGATAACTTCATTATCATCATTAATAATATAATCCCTATCTAGCTTAAATAACTCCTTTTGCTTTCAAAGCCTGTGTTAAGAAACGCGTAAGTCTCAACATACTCTGGAATGAAAGTTATCAATTTTTAGTATTCTTTCAACATTTTTATTCCTTTATCAGTAATTGTAACTGTGTGCGATTTTCGTCAACTTCATAATCTTCCCAGTCTTCATCAGGAATTACAGTATTGTCTTTAATTTCTTCTGTCTTGTAACTTCTTCTTAAGCACTTTTTGCTACTTCAGCAAAAGTATTGTACCATTCTGTGGTTTCTTCAGCAGCTCTGAAATAATGTGGCGTTCTTGCCTCATCAATTGAGATTGAGTCCATCTCATCGACAATAACATAGATTTATGTCACGCTTGAACTTTTCTCTTCAAGTTCTCCAACCATGTAGTTGCTCTCAAATAATCAAATCCAAATTCATTATTTGTTCCATAAAGTAATATCACAGTTAGTATGCCTCTTTTTCTTTGCTCTGGGGGTAATATTTCCAACAACTACTCCCGAAGTCAATCCTAGAAAACTCAAAAAGTCCTGCCATAATATCTCTATCCCGTTTTAGCAGATAGTCATTAACTGTTACGACATGCACTCCTTTACCAGTCAAAGCATTTCAGAATAGATTGAGTGTTAGTAGTCAAAGTCTTACCTTCCCCTGTCTTCATTTTCTGCAATACTTCCTTTGTAAGAATCTACCTGTAAGGCTGAACATCATAGTGACGCATTCCCATAAGTCTTTTGAAGCTTCTCTAACTGTTGCAAATGCTTCCACCAATATGTCATCTAATGTTTCCTTTTCCTAATCTAAATTCTGTTGTTTTATGTGGCTCAATTGTTCATCTGTCAATTTCATAAAAGTGGTTCAACTTCATTGATTTCTATTTACCAATTTTTGCATTTTCTTTCAACTTTCTCTATCATCTGATGTTCCAAATATTTTTCTCTATTTTCTTTAGCATTTTATCTTTCCTTTCTTTATTTATTTTTATAGATTTATGAAAATATTTGGTAGTTATCTCGGTATTCTCAGAAGTTATTTTCATCTCTTTTCATAAAAACATACACATCTTCTGATTATTTTTGAAATTTATATCATATTTTTGCCAATTTCCATCCCTAGAAAAATATAATATCCTGATCTAATGATAAAAATAAAATCATTGTTTTTGTGTTCTCTTTTCTTTTCTTTTTCAAATCAATTCCTGTGCCAACTGCTTATTATCTCTCGCTCTTGAATTGATTGAGTTTTCACAATTAAATCGTAAACTATCCTCATGGCTGAAACGAGAATTATTTTCATCTGCATACTTAGTTTTACGACTAAAAGTAGGTTTCCCGCTAAACTTGAATAAGTCATCATAAAAATACTGGCAAGTCCATTACAAGCATTACACTCTTTTATCTACAACGCTATTTTTCTCACTCCTAAAAATTTTTAATATTTTAAATTTATTAAAAATCTAGTTTATTATCATCATTTATTATGTGTCTATATGCAGGCTGTACGGCAGAGACATTAAAAATTTAATCTTATTCTATCAAATGCACTCCTAAACTTTAATATTATTCTATTATTTCTAAAAATTGCCTTTGGTTCTTCAACTTTTCTCTGAGTTATTTATCATACGCATCCAAAATCATGTTTTTAGAGTCGTTCACATTTTATCATCATTGTAGTAAATTTCGGCGATTTTTCATTTTTGATACTTTTTCTCCAACTTTTCTAAAAGATATTTAATTCCAACTGCGTGATCAACCTCATCTTCTTTTTAGCACGTCCATACACCTATAATCATTGCGGCTTTTCCAATTTCTTCTGTCTTTATACATATCCTCTCATTTTTCAGAAAAATTTCCATTACAGAGCTAGCTTTTCGGAAGTAAGTTATAGTCATTTATATAGCTCTTTATTTCCGCCACTTTCTCCCAATAAATTCTGCTAATATCTTTGTAATGCTCTTCCATTTTTATTACTTCATCAATCTTTTGCCTCACTTAGTTCTGCCACCTCACCCTTTTTCCTTCAAGGCAAGTCCTGCAATCGTATAAACAACTTCTTTTTACATCAATTTAGCACTATTTCCTTTTAAAAGAACTCAATAGCCTCAATAATTTCATTTGCATTTCCAATTGCAGTGCCCAAGCGGTTCATCCATATTACTAAGTACAACCTTTAACTTTTCTTCAGCAACCTTTCTTTCCAATTTCAATCATTCTTTCAGTCAATTTTTAGCTTGTCCCAAATCTTTCATAAAGGCCCATCCCCAACTTTTACATCAAGAATTATAACATCTGAATAAATTGCTAGTTTTCTTACTCATAATACTACTTGCAATTAACGGAATACTTGGAACAGTTGCAGTCACATCACGTAAAGAATACAGTTTCTTGTCAAGCGGAGCTATCTTGTCGCTGCTATCCCATCAGTCCAACTCCAGTTTTATTTAGCAATTTTACAAGTCTCCTCTTTTGTTGTGGAAAAACTCAAAGCCTTTAATTGACTCAAACTTATCAATTGTTCCTCCAGTATGCCCAAGTCCTTTTCCAGATAACTTACATTTCCCATGCCAAGTGCTGATAAAATGAGGGAAAGTATTACTGTAACCTTATCTCCAACACCTCCTGTACTATGCTTATCCACAAGAAATCTATCTATCTCATCAAATTTTATCACATCTCCGAGTCTCTCATCACCATTGTAAATTTTCAACAGTTCTTCCTGTGTCATATCATTAAAAGTAAACTCCCATAAGAAATGCTGACATCTGATAATCGAATATTTCCAGTCAAAGTATTCATTTAATAAAAAACTCTATCTCTGTATCAGATAGTTTAAGGTTGTCACGTTTTTTTCTCAATTATATCAACTGCTCTCATAAAATCATCTCCTAAATATTTTCGTTTAAACTATGGCTTGGAAAATCAAAATATTCCAAATCATAGATTACTAGTCCAATAAAAATTATAAGATAAAAGAATTAAAGAAAAGATAAAAAGGTTGTAAAAGAATGGCATCATTTAATTTATCAATTCTCAAACAACCATTTTTATGACCCGATTTTCATAACATTTTGACAATAGTTTTTATGATAATTACAATGTAGATTTTACTTGAATTTTACCATCTTTAATGTCTTGTTTAATTTGTTCAAGACGTTTGATGTTTCATCTTCTCAATTTTATCTTTGTAAATTCAAAGTTAGTTGTTCCTACTCCATTTTTCCTTGATTCCAAAAACTTGTAATTTTGCTTCAAATTTTCCATCTATAGTAGATTTTACAACATCAAATACTGCGTTATCAACATATTTCATCATAGATGTCAAAATTATTCCTGGATACAAATTATCTTGGTTAGAATCACACCAATTCCATAAACATTTTTCTCTTTAACTGCTTGGAATACTCCTAGCCCACTTGCTCCAGCGGCATGATAAATAATATCTGCACCTTGTTGAATTAATGTTTCAGTTTTAGCTTTTTGCTGATGCTTGATCGTTAAATGAGTTAGTTCCACCAATGTATACAGGTAAAACTTTGATATCTGGTTTTACATATTTTCGCACCTTGTGTATATCCCTGCCATGAATCTCTTAATTAATTCAGATTCATTTCGCACCCACAAATCCAATACTTCCTGTTTTGTCCATCATTCCAGCCAATGCTCCTACTAAGAATGATCCTTCTTGTTCTTTAAACAAAATAGAAGCAACATTTGGTAGTCCATTTTACAGTTCTCATCAATTATTGCAAAATTTTTGTGATCAGGAAAAGCCTCGAGTACTGCAACTAATGAATCTTTCATGCTGTATCCAACTGCTATAATCAAGTCAAATTCTCCAGATTCTGCAAATTGTGTTAAAGCATTTTTGCTTCTGTTGACGGGTCTTTTCGGCTCATATTCTTTAAAAAGTGATTCCTAATTCTTTTGAGCTGCTTTTCTCTAAACCTCTGAAAAGTCGCATCATTAAATGATTTTGTCACCTTTCCCACCAGTAGAATAAACTACTGCAACAGCCTTTTTAGAATTTGTTGCATCTGCAGATGTTTTTACCATCTTTTACCTGCTCTCCTGTAGCTGGCTTATTTCCACAAGCTACGACTAACATTACGCCATTACACACACTATTGTAACAATCATTTTCTCCTCCTATAAAAATTTTATATCATACTTAGTATACCCTATAGAATTTTAAAATACTATCTTCACGAAATTTTTAAAAATTTTTATATCAAATTGCTAAAAATGTAAAATCTAACATCTTTCAGCATGATCTGATTTTCAAAAATTTATTTTTACTGTAATGATTTTTCTCTTTTAGTCAACTAATGTCGGGATTAAAATCTTCAACCCAAGGTAATCCAAACTTGTTTAACGCTTCCATAAATGGATCCGATCCATTTCTTCCACATTGAATACTCCTGGTTTTTCCATTCTCCAGTAAGAACCATTGCAGCTCCAATCATTGCTAGAGCACTCCTGTCGTGTAAGAAATCAGCTTGTGAGCTAACTTCCTTGTAACATTCCTCGATGATCGCATACATTGTACACATAATAAGTTTTCTCTACGTCATCTTTTTACCTCTGAAAAATATTTTCCAATGTTTGTCTTACCTTTTTGTTCTAGGGTCCAAGTGAAGCCGGATCGGCAATACAGCTGTCAAGAATTGCAACGGAACAATTTTGCTTTCCTTCAAACTCTATTGGCTCAATTGAAGTCATTCCGACATTTTCAAGTACTTTTAAATGAGTCGGTAACTTTGTCCAAAAGTCATAAAGAATCTAATTCTTTTTAATACCTTTAATATTAACTGCAAGCGATTCTAATTCTTCATGGTGCAGTAAGTACATATCCTTTTTCACCAATTTGTGGGAAATTATACACTCTTTTAATTTCCATTGGCTCTGTTTCCACCCATTTTCCCATCTTCCCAGTAACTTCCATTAGCTGTAACTTCTAATATTAATTTCTGGATTAAAGTTTGTTGCAAATGGGTAACCGTGATCCCCTGCATTTGCATCAAGAATGTCAATGTAATTTATTTCATCAAAATAATGCTTTTGTGCATACGCTGAAAACACTCCAGTGACACCTGGATCAAATCCACTTCCTAAAATAGCAGTAATCCCAGCCTTTTCAAATTTTTCTTATAAGCTCCATTGCCATTTGTACTCAAATTTGGCTGTGTCCAAAGGGCTCATAGTTTGCTGTATCCAAATAATCGGTCTTAGTTTCAAGACAGGCATCCATAATTGTCGGGTCTTGATATGGTAAAGCCACATTTATCACAATATCAGGGCTTGTACTCATTAATCAATGCCACTAGCTCAGTGACATTATTTTGCATCCACCTTTGCAGTCTGAATCTCAATTCTTCCAGCATATTTGCTTTTTCGATTCTTTCCTTGATTTCATCACATTTTTGCCTTCGTACGGCTGGCTATCATGATTGAACTGAATACTTCGAATTTTTGCGCACATTTGTGGCACACTACATTTGACACTCCTCCAGCTCCGATTACTAATGCTTTTTCCATTAATTTTTCCTCCTCAATATAAATTTATTCTTTTCCAATATTATTTCAAAATTTTTCTAACCAGTTATTTTTCAATAATATCACCTCTATTTTTCCTTTGTTCATATTATACTGTGTAAATCTTTTATTCTGTAAATTGTACTCTATTCTGTATACACATACCCAGGCAATATCACACTACTGTCCGAGTATCTTTTTATTTAAAATTATTTTCTCACACAAAAGTTTATCACATCGCCATCATGTTCAACTATATCATTAATAATCAGAAACATTATACTTTGCAAGTTCTTCCTCAAAGCCATTTGTCATCTTTTTCCAATATGTTCAAGATTTTGCCTTGCAGAAATTTTTCCTTCCGAAATTTAGTAAAGCTTGAATAATTTTCACTCATGTGTAACAATTAATTGTCCATTTGATTCCATGTGATGCATCTCTCAATCTCCGATACTTTGAAAATCCCTGTTCTTAATTTCGTATAGAAATCAGGAATAGAAAGAGTTGCCTGAGCAAAAGAATTTTCTGTTAGCATTTTTCCACCTTTATTAAGCATACAATTTGTCCATCTATCATACGTGTTTTGAATAGAAAAATCTATTGTTGTCATTAACAGTCCCCATATTAACAGTACTATTAAAACTGAACCATTGTCATGCTCGGATTTAGTACCAATTACATCACCACACACAAGAACATAATTTCCTATCTGATCTTCTGTTGCAGTCAGTTGCCAGCTGGCTTCGTCCGTTTTAAATTCATAAATACTACTAAAGCAATAAATCCAATTGTAAGTTTTATCGCTACAGGAATTATAAAAGATCCAAATTATATCATCTCACTTTCTTTATTATCTTTCCTTTTAAAAATAAGAAATTTTGCTATTCTTTAAATGTTTTAATTCTCATCTACGTAAGGAACTGTCATTTGTTCAACTAAAAATATTGTGTTCACCCAATGGATCTCGGTAAACTTTATCCTTTATTTTATAAACTGTGCTGTTCTCTTATTTCGGGAGTATTTATATCTCATATCTCCAACTTTTTAAATTTTTCCGCCAGTTTTTATAACACTTTGCAGGAATTTTTCATGAAACTTTTTCTCGATTACGATTAGCTCTGTAATTTTCAAAATGATATAATCCAAATATAATCATTAAACCAAGCATACTAAGCTGCTTATCTCTCAGTATGCTTCCTTTAAACCATTTCCAGAATGACAATACAAATGCAATTACAAAAATAATTATAACAAGAAAAACTTGTCGATTACTGTCTCTTTTATTTTCCAAATAAATAAAGGTGCTCAAAATTCCATATTTCTAGCATTTTCTCCTTTCTAAAACAATTAAAATAATAGCAATTATATCCATGAAAAGTGAATATAAAAGTTTAACTTAAAATATTTGTCTCTTAATGTTTAATCGCAGGCAATATAACTGCTCTTCTCATGTTCTAAGCTTTCGTTCGATTTCAAAAGAAATGTGCATATTTACAAATAAGTTTAATGAGGGTTATAATATAATGAGAAATATAATAGCAGGAAAAGTAAAGGGTTATGAAATATATTTATAATATTAGTACATTAAAAATCACAATGATAACAATGTGCTTGAAGAAAAATAGGGAGAAAAGCCCAGAATTTATTTGAACTGTGCAATTCAAGGATTTAATGTACCAAATTTGCAGTGATCACAAACAAATATTTTTAAAGAAGTTATATTAACGTAAAATAAAGGAAAATGGAAAGAAATACAAGAAAACTATTAGCAGAATAATAAATGACTGGAACAGCATTTTTAACGAAAATGCAGAACATAGAGGCTATAATAAAAGTTATAACAAACCACAAAATCAGCAAAAGACTTTCAGGAAGGAAATAGAAAAGTACAGATAAAGGATAGGAAAAGTATTATGCCGTAAGATCATCTTCAGTAGAGGAAGACAGCAGCAGCTTTTCTTTTGCAGGACAATTCGAGACTTTTCTTTATATCAAAAAGGAAAATATGATTGATAAAAGAGATGTGGATTTCATCATTTTCTTCACATGTCATGAAATATAGAAAGAAGGAAGCATAAATACGAAATAAATGTCCCCGCCGTAATAATTCAGGAAATGATAAATTCTGACAAAGGCTGGAGTTGGATTCAGCGTAAATCCCGTAAATGGAAAATTATGATGAAGCTGTTATTTCTGGCACTTATGGACTGGGAACAAGTATTGTTGACGGAGACGAAAATGGAGATTTGTCGACGGCGACACGATTAAAAAGGAAATAAGAACAAAAAGATAAGTGACGGGTTTTAGATTTTGAGAAATCAGAAAATAAAACAGAAGGAAATAAATGTATCGAAAAGGAAGTTTTCAGCTAACGATGAAATACATGAACTTGGTGAGAAAACATACTAAATATTGAAAAATATTATGGAAAAGCTCAGGATATGGAATGGGCTTTTGAAAAAGGAAAAACTGTACATATTACAGGCAAGACATAACTACACACTGACAAGCAGACAATAAATACAATAATATGGGATAACAGCAACATCGCAGAAAGCTATCCTGAGTACATTGCCACCTCACATATCAGCTTTTATAAAGAAAGGCATAGTCTGACGTCTATCAAAAGATTCTCAGAAATAACAGGAGTCCCTGCCAAAGTTGTAGAAAGTTATCAGGTTGTATACGTATTGTATGACACATGCTGGTAGCATAAGGAAAGAGTCTACTATAACCTTATAAACTGGTACAAGCTTCTAATGTTATTTCCAAATTCAAAAGCGACAACAGCAAGTTTATGGAACAAATGATGGGAGATAGGAAAGCACTGTCGGGAGGAAAATACTTAACGAAAAACCTTTCTGGAAGCAGAAGAAGAAAATGACAGGCTGGGAAAAATGGGAATGAGGCTGGATATAAGGCAGGATTTACACACTATTTATGAATATGTTTCTCATAGAGCAGACAAATTTTATGAGATTATAGATGAAAATCTCCAATGGATAGTAACCTTGACAACATATAAGAACTGAAAATACTACAAGTTTCTTGAGAATAAATTTCTATTGGGAAATTCCTATTATAAATGACTTTTCTTGTGATGGTACATGGTTTTGGGCTTTCATGGCAGAAAAATATATAAAAGGAAAATTTTTGAGGAAGTACATAACTCCATTCTTATTGCTCAGGAAAGGAAAATGATAAGGATAAGTGTTGAGCCTTCAAGATATATATATATGAGCAATATGCTAAGGAGCAGGATAACTCTTTACAGAATGAAATAAAACTAGATAGCAATAATGACGAATCAAGGATTAATGTGCTAACTTTAAATTAACTGAAAATACAAAGTTTAATTTTCTTTTTAATGAATATATGGAAAAGTTTGGTGACAGAACCGTCCACGAACTGAAAACTGGAAGCACCTACCATTAAAGGAGAAGAACCAATATTTCTGATAAAATGACTATTTTTCTCTTTCAATGACAGAAAATACTCGAGGAACACACTAAAAGAAACATATCAGAAGAACAGATATATGACAGCCTGAAAATAAATCCTGTAAAGAAATATTTATTGACTGTATTTTATGCATTTATAAAATTGAGAGAAAATCTAAGATATGAACGGGACAAAGTGTTTTGGAACAATGATATAAGAAAAATTAAGAAAATGGGAACTCATCTGACGATAACCTTTATAAATACGTGAGAAAAGATGACCATTCTACCTTACTGTCGATGAAATGGACTTGTTGACGGCTCAATAATTGATGTTGATTTACTTATCAGAACTGCGAAAAAGAGGCCTATAAGAATACGAATCGGCAGCAATTCTTCCGCGAGCAGATTTTAACAAGAGGATCTCCTAGGAGAAAACTTTTATTATGAAGATTTGGCAGAAAATTCACAAACTGGATGAAAATATTTTAAAGGGAACTGGATGACAGCAAAAGAGGAATTGTCAAAGGAAAGATAAGTTGTATTAAACTCCGATGAATACTGAAGTTGAAGACATGGAGATATGGTTGTACACAAAATCCACAGATCCAAGCTGGGTCATGGCTCCTTTGATTAAAAGGACTTATAGTAGAAAAGGAAGCCTTTTATCCCACAGTGCAATTATTTCACGAGAGATGAATATCCCTGCTATGGTTGGAGTACAGGGGTGCAACAAGCATTCTAAAAACAGAGGAGTATGGATTCAATTTGACGGAAGCATGGGAATTATATTAGATGACTGATTTTTATTAAAAATTTAAAATTTACAAACAAATTAGGAGGAACATAATTGAAAAAGTGAAGTAAAGGAAAATAAAATTCGATCTCTTGATAAGGTATTCAATGCTGGAAGATACAGAGGTTTTGCTCGAAAGTCTTAATATACAGGAAAATAATATATGCTTTGGGATACCGTCTGCGGAGATAATGTGTTTTCCATGCTTTTGCAGATCCAAAAGGAAAGTGGTGAGCTCTTGATATGAGTTTTCCAATAGATAGCTCTTTGCTAAACTTAAAAGAGAAGTAGTATTTAAAAAGTTTTTCGTATGAGAAAATGTTAAGAGTTTATGGGGATAAAAATTCATCTGAAAAGAATTGGAATGCATGAAAAAGATAAGGTCAAATCTTGAAGAAGATGTGATTACTCGGGATTTTATTAATAAGGAAGCGATTGAAAATGGTACATAATTCATATTGGAAAATTTGAAAAATAAGATTTTTCAGGAAAAGGATGCTTCCTTTTGTGCATAATAGAATTGGAAAACTGCTTGATCAAGGCGAGGAAAGAACTGAGTATTATAACAGCCATTGGAATAATTTGATGGAAACTGATGTTTAAACTGTTTTCCCAGATATGTGGTCGGAACTGGGAAGGGATACGAATTTTTCAGAGATATGCAGATATCTCTGAGGAAATGAAGGAAAAGAAGCAGATATGTGCCCTGCAGCCAGATTGGATAGTTATGAAAACTCCTTATATTTACTACATTATGACAGCAGGAAAATTACCGTTTGCGACTGCCTCGCCTTTACTTTTTGCGAGAAGAAAATTTTGAAAATATCAAGAAAAATCTTCCATAAATTGGAAATTGTCCGGGAATTCTGATGAGGAATATCTTGATGGAATAGATTTTAAAATAAACAAATTTAATTTAAAGTGACATATGTTGAGTATATGTCTTTGGAAAATTACATATGTAATTATTAATGATTTATGATAATGCTATTGATAATCAATGCAATCTTGGCATACATGGAACTTAATTGTGGAGAGAAATTCATCAAAATTAGAATCTGTAGAAGGAGGAAAGAAGATATAAAAACAAATTTCATGGTTGAAAGAATTTGACAAAAGCCTTCTACGAAAAGGACAAGACATTTTATACACTGATTTTTGTAGTTGAAAAGGTGATAAAATATGGAAATAGTTAAAATGATGATTGTTCTAGCAGCTTTTATCCTGTTTTTCCCTTTTGTTGAATCAACTGAAAAGTGAAAAGCTAAATTTCAGAACTTATACGAAAATTCTGCACATAGGCTCGGGAATCGGAGGGCTGGCACTTCCCTATATTTGAGTTCAGTTACTATAATGCTTGGAGCAGTCTTATGTTACTTATTTCCGTGGGATAGTAAAGCTTGCAAAACAACAGGATTTAAAAAGTGCTGGGCACACAGGAAAACTTTTCGGAGATATATACTATTATAAAGTATTCTTGGTTATTGTGATTGTATCAAATCTGAAGATAAAGGTAATGTACGCTCTTCCGCTTATAATTCTTATGTTTTCCGATGCCTTTGCGGCTCTCATAGGGGAATTTTTACAGCAAGTATAAATTTAATACAGGAGTTTGGACACAAATCGATAGAAGTGCCCGGCAACATTCTTCTTTCTGACAGCATACTTCATATGTATAAAACTTCTTTCTGTTTTTCAGTGATAATCGGAGCATAAACGTTGGCCCTTGTTCTCTTCTGCTAAGTATCCTTACAATGATTCTTGAAGTTATTTCATGGAACGGACTGGATAATCTTTTTGTGCCGCTTTTGTGTATCTATTTCTAAGATTAAATCATATTTGGACACAGGAGCCTGATGTATAAATTTTTGGGTCCAATACGATACTTTTTATAATTATAATATTGAATAGAGACTACGCTTACAAGGAGTTCGCATCAAACTGCAAGTTTATCTTTACATCGTTATGATAATTGGAGGAATCAAAATGGCTTATTCCACCACCACACACGTATCTTGGCTATTATCATTTCACGCCAAAGGTACTGAGAGGGGGCAAGTAAAAGATTCTCTCAGAGGACTTTTGACAATAGCATTTACAACAGCAATCTGGCTTGCTATGAGCATCATATCTTTGATAAAAATAAAATGTATCTTATTTATATATTCACCTTTTTCACTGCATTTTGGAATTATACTAATAAGAGATAACGCTGGAAATATAAAACGGGAAACATTTAGAATGAATTTTTGATGGGAAGCATTGGAAAGAGCATGCTTTCTTATAATAAGTATCTTGCCTTTGTCAAGAATTTGGGATTTTAAAATGCTAATTGGAATAGTCAAAATTTTATGTTGGCCGGAATATTTATTTACTGGGAAACAAGTATGAAGATTTTTATATTATTGAAAAGGAAAAGGAACTTAGTGGAGGAAACAAAGGTATTTATAGCTTCTGGAATAGTTTTTGCCTGTTCTATATTATTACTAGGATTAGGAATGTTATAAAACTTATTATTTAAAATCGAATATTTAATAAATCAATTTATTTTTAGACATATTAGAGGTTTAATACTAAACTTCGATTTAAAAGCAAGTGAATAAATATATATCGAGGGTTATTTGATAAATAATTCATATTCATTTTAACTCTTTTTATTTCCGTACCAGGATTGCTCATTGCCACAAATCCTTATCTTGCAGCAAAGACTCAGATAATCAAAATATTTGGCAAGATTGCTGCTGCACATGACTCTATGCTAGTCTTACGACATTTTTCTGCACTGACACTCGCTATGCTCAAACAGTTTTGTCGTCACATGCTCCGACAGATTAATTTATACCATACTCTGTATACATCTTGAATTATTTAGAAAATACTAGATTTATATCCTTTAATTAAAAGTTTGTAATAAATTTATTGTTTTAAGCGGGAGTTTAGTATAATATAAATAAGATAAATTATCAAAAGCGGAGAAAATTGCAAATGAAAGAAATCAAGTCGATACACAATAACAGAAAACAATCAAATAAATAAAAACTATTTAGGATATATATTACGGAAATAACTTGTTTTCACAAAATGAAATTCCATATAGAAATAGAACGTCCATCTGAAATTATTGTTTTTATAATGAGAATGAAGAAACAGCTGGAAGTCTTAATTTGCGGCATAATCGCCCCAATTACAATGGAAAGACAACATCGTATATTAGCAATGTAAATATTTTGGAAAAATATCGATGAAACAGAAATATTTAATCAAATTTCTTTGAAAGTCTTAAAAAGAGGGTATAGAAACAATAATAGGTCCTTTAAATGGAACTACTTGGAATACCTATCGTTATGTTACTGACAAAGGACGTCGTTCGCCATTTCTTATGGAACCTTGGAATGAAGACTACTATGTAGAACTCTTTGAAAAACTTGGCTTTTAAACCTCTTGCCTATTATGTTTCAACAGTAATGGAAAATATGAATCCTGTTCAAAAGGGGCATTATCTATTGAAAAAGGTTGAAAAATTTGACTACTATAAGGATATAACAGTAAAATTCCAGAAAATAAAGATTTAATCACTGTCTGAATAAAATTTACGACTTGACGATTGAGGCATTTAAAAATAATTTTTCTGTATTCTGAATTGGATAGAGAAATATTTTTGAAAATCTATATGAACTATGAAGATAAAATTATATTCTTTAAAATGCTTTATTTAAAGAGACCAATTAATCGGCTACGTATTTGGAATACCTCGATTATACCGAACTTCAATACAAGGGAGAAAATAGAAACTATGATTCTTAAAACGATTGCACTTTCTCCTAGATACAATGGAAAAGGCATAGGGGTATATTCTGATAGATGAACTTGTGAAGGAAGCGGAACGATTCAGGGCTATAAAAATGTGATTTATGCTTTAATGCACGATATATCATATCGGCTCACTTTTGGGGAGATGAGTTAAGAAGATATACCCTGTTTATAAAAGAAACTTTTAAATAAAAGGCGGTGTAGAATGACAATAATTGACAAAATTAAAAGATTTGAGAAAACAATATCCAGACAATACAGCATTATCTGATTTAAAGACAGGAAATAAGATTACTTTTACTCAAATTGATACAAAATCAGATTAAATTTGTGATATGTTTGATACAAGATTTCAAAAAGGGAAATAAAATCGTTGTTTTTGTCCCCCATTGGCATAGAATTTTTATCTTATTCTGACAGCTATATTTAAAATGGGACTGCGGCCGTGTTTATTGATCCGTATGCTGGTATTGAGCATATAAATAAATGTTGCGAAATGATTTCCCCTGACGGAATAATTGGAAGCGGAAAAACACTTTTAAAAGGATTCTTTTTAAAAGGAATCAGAAAAATTGGCCATTAATTATATTAAAATGATGGAACATTCTGAAAAACTTTCGATATATGGATAAAAATCAGAAAAATAATACAAAATGATTGACGGAAGTACACCTGCTCTATCAGTTTTACAAGCGGGAGTACAGGCTTTCCAAGTATTATGAGAACGCATGAATTTTTACTTGGACAGCACTGTACTTGAAAATCTAAAATTTGAAAAAGAAACAGCTGTTTATTCTTCATTCCGATATTTCTTCTTTTCACATATGGCAGCAGGACAACTACCTTTTATTCCTGACTTGAACTGGCGAAAACCTGTCGAGTCAGATTTTGGGGAACTGTTGTTAAGCAAATAACAGAAAATAATATACAAAACATCATCTTGCCTCCTGCAATATTTGAAAACATCGTGAAATTTTGCAAAAGATGAAAATAATGCTCGAAAATGTTCAAAAAGGTATACACAGGTGGACTCCTGTCTTTTACAGCCTTATGAAAAAGATTAAAGAAGTTTTTCATAAATGCTAAAATTATAGCCTTGTATGGAGCGTCAGAGGCTGAACCCATATCAGTATTAAATTTTGAAGACATAACAGAGAAGATGGTGAAAAATATGAAAAATGGTGATGGACTTCTCGCTGGAAAATTGTTAATGAAATAGAACTTAAAATAGAAGAATTAGAAAAACGTCTGATAAAAATTTTAAAAAGATAACAATGTTGAAGATTTTCAGCATTAAAAGGTGAAAATACTTGTAAAAAGGAGAAAAAGTGTAGTAAACGTGATATTTAAATGTTGAGAAAACCAAATGAAAAATGGCATAGAACAGGAGATATGGGATATATTAACAGTCAACTTATACTGCTTGGAAGGGTTAAGGGCGAATACCGATTGACATTTATTATCCTTTTACTGTAGAAACCGCCTTTTCATTTTTGGTAAAAAGCTTACATCAGTCCTTACTTCCAAAAATAATAAATTATATCTCTTTGCCAAAAGAAACCTGAATTTAAAAGGAAATTTATCTGAGGATAGTGAAATTAACGAACTAAAAGAAAAATTTGGAATATTTAAAATAATTGAAACTGAAATTCCCTGGACAAAAGGCATAACAGCAAGACAGATTATAAAAGGCTGGAAGAGATAGTTGAAAAACTTTTAAAATTTAAATTCAGAAAGATATGAAAACAGAAACAAAAATTAATTCAGGAGGGTTAAAAGTTGTTTTCATTATAGACAGAAGAGCTTTGAAAAAGATTCTACCTTTTCAACAGAAAAGAATGAGGCAGACTTGTCACATTCGATGAAAATATCAAACTCTATATGCGTTCTAAAACAAAAGGACTGTGATTTTTTAGGGGGAATTATAGAAGGCATTGCAAGCTCAGAGTCCGTTTAGTCATGTCTCTGGATAGGCGATAGCTATTGAAAAGCGTGAACAGTATAATGAAAAGAAATTAATACTAAGTATAAAATTAAGATTTTATTGAAAGTACACCAGTAGACAGTAATACAGGATATTTACTTTCGACGATTGACTTCTATTGTCAGTAAAATCTATTTATATATAATATTGTAAGAGGAGAAATAAAATGAACCAAAATAATATAAATCCATCAATAGTTCAAAAATATAAAAACTTCAAAAATATATCTGAATGAACGGTTTCCATTGGGAAAAACTCTTTTTCGTTTGATTATCTACTTTGTCAGGATACATTTATACAGAGTTTGTTATACAATTCAAAAATTATGTATCTTTTACAAACGGAGTTAAAATAGGGATATTTCAATATAAAATAATCGCTCTATTTATCATAGTTTTTATGTTTTTCTTTCAATTAAGAATTACAGATGAATTTAAGGATTATGAGGAAGACTTAAAATACAGAGCTTACCGTCCTGTTCAAAGAGGTATAATTTCCTTAAAAACATTAGGAAAAAACAGGAATTGTAACTGTTATAATACAAATAATGCTTGCACACGTTATAGATCCTGAAATTATTTATTTTATGATATTTGTATGGATTTATATGATTCTTAATGGCAGAATTTTTATATGGCTTACAAAAAATTTTTGATTTATGCTCTCTCCCACGTTGTAATAATGGTATTCATTACTCTTGTTATTGTAGAAGCTACACATACATTGTACCAAAAATATTTTTGACGTTTTTATATTACAACGGTACAGACATAATATTGATTTTGCATTAATTCTCTTTTTGCATTAAATTATTTAAACGGAATCGTATTGGAAATTGGAAGAAAAACAAGAAGAACTGATGAAAGAAGAGTATGGAGTACAGGACATATAAAGCAAACTTTGGGGAGAGGCTGTGGTTTGTTTAAAGCCTCACTTTTTGTTATTGAACATCTTCTTGTTATTCTTGGGCTTACCCATACCTACAAGAATACTTTTTCTTTGGTGGATTAACATTGCTTGTAATATTGATAGTTTTCGATATATTTTATAGTAAAATTTTTGAAAAAGGATTTATCAGGAAAAATTGTGGAGACTGTCGGGACTTTGGATTATTTTTCAAGTATGTGCATGGGGTTTCTTCCATATTTTTGTATTTAGTTTAATAAAAATAAAAAGTATAAATTTTTATATCGGTTATATCTATGGTTTTTAACAAATGAATTTAATAAACAGTAACTTTTTAACCATCTATAAATAAGCAAGAGTGTATAATTATGCTCTTGTAATAGAGTTTAAGTTTATCAGCATTTTTCTTCTCTTTTTAAACAAATTTTTCAGATAAATTTAAAAATAGACTTCCATTTAAGAAAATCGAGATATAATTATGGTGTAAAGAACTAGTTTTAGACTTAACTTAAAGGGGTGTGATAAATAATGATTGAACTTGAAAAATTGTCTACTGAAGAAAATAATCCTAATAGCAAGGATATCGAGATTACAGGATAGCCTTGAAGTTGTGAAAAGAATAAATGAGGAAGATAAAAAGTGGCATTTTTGCGTAGAAAAGAATTAGATAGCATTTCACGGCTGATAGACGCCATATTGTCAAAATATAAAAAGAAACAAGAATTATATATATTGGTGCAGGAACATCAGGAAGACTTGGAATTCTTGATGCGTCAGAATGTCCTCCCTACTTACGGAGTTTTCCTTTGAAAAAGTTCAAGGAATAATTGCCGGTGGAAATGAAGCGATATTCAAGGCTAAGGGAAAATGCTGAAGATAAGCCAGAACTTGGAAAACAGGATTTAATAAATATTAATCTTACTGAAAAATGATGTGAGTTAGTAGGACTTGCGGCTTCTGGCAGAACCCCTATGTTTTTAGGATCAATAGAATATGCAAACAGCGTTGGGGGACAGTTACGGGAAGTATAACTTGCTCAAAAATTCTGATTTATCCAAAGTCAGTCAACATCCAATAGAAGTCCCTATTGGTGCTGAAATTGTGACAGGCTCTACCAGAATGAAAGCAGGAACAGCTCAGAAAATGATGCATAATATGATTTCTACTACATATGATAAAACTTGGAAAAGTATTTTCAGGCTACATGGTGGATGTAAAACTTCCAATCAGAAACTAGTTGAGCGAGCAAAAGAATAATAATGAAAAACTACTGGGACTGATTATGAAATTTGCAAGTTCGCTTTTGAGCTGGAAATGATGTAAAAACAGCTATTGCTATGATACTGGATATTGATAGAGATATGGCAACTGAAAAATTAAAAACAATACGATAATAATATAGCAAAAATTGATACATGAATATTCTGAAAAATATTTGTGAAATTTAGAAGGACAGTAAAAATGGAAAAAGGGATGGAATTAAAATTGTAACGATTGGTGGGCTCAGCTATACTCCTGAACTGATAGAAGGATTTATTAAAAGGATAAAGGGAATTGCCAGTTAAGGAAAGTACTGGCTAGTTGATATTGAGGAAGGGAAAGAAAAATTAGAAATAGTTGGAAATTTGGCTAAAAGAATGGTGGAAAAGGCTGGTATTAACTGCAAGGTTTGTTTTGACGCTGGATAGAAGGAAGCTATAAAGGATGCAGACTTTGTAACAACTCAGTTCGTGTAGGGGCTTCTTGATGCGAGAATAAAAGATGAAAGGATACCATTTGAAAATGGACTCCTAGGACAAGAAACAAATGGAGCTGGGGGAATGTTCAAGGCATTTCGTACAATTCCTGTAATACTTGATATTGTGAAGGATATTAAGGAACTTGCTCCAAATGCTTGGCTTATTAATTTTACAAATCCTGCGGGAATCGTAACAGAAGCTGTACTAAACTATGGAAATTTTTGAAAAAGTTGTCGGACACTGCAATATTCAGTACATACTCAGATGGATTGTGCAGCCTTTATGAAAAAGATATTAGCGAGTTTAAATTCCAATTTGCAGGGGCTGAATCACTTTGTCTGGTACAAGGTATGGGACAAGAAAGGAAATGAGCTTACATCAGATTTATGGGACAAGAGGCAGGATAAGGAAAATCTCGGTGTAAAAAATATTGTCAGCATAAACTACGATTATGATCAGATAAAATATTTGGGAATGCTGCCTTGTGACTATCATAGATATTATTACTTACAGGATGAAATGCTGGCTGAAGGGCTGAAATCATATAAGGAGAATGGAACAAGAGGAAATTGTTAAAAGAGTTGAAACAGAACTTTTTGAACTTTAAGGATGTAAATTTGGAAAGGGAAAAACCTAAACAGCTTTGAACAAAGAGGTGGCGCTTATTACTCTGATGCAGCCTATGAATTAATTAGCGCTATCTACAATGACAAAGGCATAATAATGGCGGTAAATACTAGAAACAAAAGGAGCTATCATAGATTTACCATATAATTCGGCAGTTGAAATTTCCTCATACATTACAGCAAACGGACCCTAAACCTATAACATTCCGGTAAATTTCCAAATGCTGGACGGGAGAGGATATATTCAGCTAATAGAAAGGCAATGGAAGAACTGACTGTGGAAGCAGCTGTTACAGGAAGTGTACCACACCGCATTACGGAGACTTTTCACTACAAAATCCATTAGTTCGCGAACTACAATTGGAAGAAAGGTTTTGAATGAACTTCTAGATGCACACGAAAAATATTTACCACAGTTTAAGGATTATTATGAAAAATAGAAAAAATATCAAAAAGGAGGAAAATAGAAATTATGGATAAGGAACAAATGGAATTAGTTGTATTTGAAATTGTAAATAGTGCTGGAACTGCAAAAGTTTAGCTTATGAAGCATTAAGCGAGGCAGAAAAAGGGATTTTGAAAAAGCTGGAAAATTTATTGAAAGAAGCTGATGAGGCTCTGCTATCCGCTCACAATGTTCAGACGGAAATAATTCAGGCAGAAGTAAATGGCAAAGGTATTACACCTTCAGTCCTATTCGTTCACTCACAGGATCATTTGATGACAGCAATTGAGGCAAAAACCTGAATTGAAGGTATGATAAAAATGTATAAAAAGAATTGATAACCTTGAAAAGCAATAGGTTTATAAAACAGATAGTTGGAAAACTAACGCTATTTTTGAATAGAGTTGATACAAAAACTATAAAATTTGAAAATAAAAATTAGGAGGATTTTTATGAAAGTATTATTTGTATGTTCATTAGGAATAGTGTCAGTAGCAGTAAAGGCTCTTGAAAAAGCAAATGCAAAGACGTAGAAATTGAAGTGAAGGCTGTGGTACGCAGCAATTTGAAGAAGTAAAAAATGGATATGACGTGGCAATGGTTGCTCCTCAAATAAGACACAGATTTGATACACTAAATGCCCAAAGCAAGCGAAGTAGGTGTGCCGTGTGCAATGATTTACTCCTGCAGGGTATAGCCCACTCGGAGGTCCAAAACTACTAAAACAAATTCAAGAATTAATACAAAATAAATAAATTTTAATATCTTAACAATTCACAAAAACAATATCGCAACAGGAAAAGGAAGTAGAATTATGGCAGTTTTAGAACAACTTTCAATAAAAATGGCAAAAATATCAGAACAAAGACATTTAAAGGGCAATACGGGACAGTTATAGTTTCCACTGCCACTAATCATTCTCGGGTCAATATTTTTAATTTTAAGCGTTCCACCTTTTCCAAAAAGAATGGGCAATTTCAGTTTTAGCAAAAACATGGGTACAAAATGCTGCTGCCCTACCATGTGATAATGTTCATACTGGGTCTTTATGCTGTTATGGATAGGTTACAGCCTTTCCAAAAATCATATAAATTGGACGGGATTACAGGATCAATCCTGTCAGTCTGCATTTTACTTACAATTATGCCAAAATGATTAATCCGATTGAAGTGATAAATCAAACTATCGGTGGAAAAAGCAGTACCAAAATTATTGTTGAAGAGGGTGCAAAAAGGCTCTCAGCTTATTCAGGAAGATATTGGATATGCTCTGCAAATGTCAAGATTAGGCTCTGCAGGTTTATTTGTAGGAATAATAGCAGCAATATTTGCAGTTGAAGTATATAGAATGACTACAACAACTGGATTTAGAATAAAAATGCCTGAAGCTGTGCCAGAATCAGTTGCACGCTCATTTGAAGCCTTAACTCCAGCGGCAATAATTATTTTCACATTGACAATTTTGACTTACTGGCTAAATATAGATTTGCACGATATAATAGGCTCAATTATAAAACCTGTTCTGAAATTTAGTGACTCTTGGTTTTCTGTAATCCTTATTGTATTTATGATTACATTCTTCTGGAGCTTTGGAATTCATGGCGATTCAATTGTCGGATCTGTTGTACGTCCGTTATGGCTTATGCTTCTGAACAAAAATGCCAGCTTTGGCAAATGGACAAAATATTCCCTCATATCGCAGCAGAACCTTTGCATATCAATGGTTTTATCTGGATTGGCGGTTCAGGAACAACAATAGGATTTGCATTATTACTGCTATTAAAATCAAAATCAACTTACGGTGAACACTAGGAAAAGCAGCAATCCTTCCTTCAATATTCAACATAAACGAGCCAATTATTTTTGGAGCTCAATAGTATTAAATCCTACATTATTACCGCTATAATTGTTCCAATAGTTAATGCTTTCTATCACTTGTTCGCAATGGTAGCAGGACTGGTAAACCGTGAACTTCAACACCACCTTGGACTCTATGGTGAGTAGGAGCATTTTTAGCAACAAATGGAGATTTTAGAGCAGTTATTTTAAATATACTTCTTATTATAATTTTCTGTTGCAATTTACTATCCTTTCTTTAATGCCTACAGAGATTATTGGCAGAAAGAACATGCTCTGAGCACAAGAATAAAAATTGATAGAAGAAGGGAAATAACACAAAATGAGAAAGTAGGAATTTCTATTTATATGGAAGAAGACAACTGAAGAAGAATTGATAAGTTATATTGATAAATCTTTTGATGCTGGCTTTAGCCGAATATTCAGTTGTCTGCTCTCTTCTACAGAGGATAAAGAAATAATTTTATTTAAAAAGTAAATTATTATGCCAAGGAAAAAGTTTGAAATTATTCTGGATGTGAATCCAAAAGTTTTTGATGACTTAGGAATAAGTTATGATAATTTAGCATTTTTGGAAATGGGAGCTGACGGAATTAGGCTTTGATATTGGATTTACTGGATTGCAGGAAAGCATTATGACATTTAATAGGAAAATTTAAAAATTGAGATAAATATGAGCAACGATACTCATATATCGATACAATTATGGATTACCGCCCAAATAAAAATAATCTAATAGGATGCCATAACTTTTATCCTCATATCCACACAGGATTAGGATTGGAATTTTTCAAAAATGTACAGAAAAATTTTGCAAAATATGGATTACGAACAGCCGCATTTTATAACTTCAAGTACAGTCGGTCCTAAGCCAGTAACGCAAGGATTACCAACTTTGAAATGCATCGTAATTTACCATTGATAGTTCAGTTCAAAACATTTTGTCACTAGAAACAATTGACGATATAATTATTTCAAACTGCTATCCAACTGATGAAGAACTAGAAGAATTTTTAAAAAGGTACGTAAAGATATGGTAAGTTTCTCAATTGAACTTGATGTTCCTGAAATAGAACATAATTTTTAGATGAATTTCACTTTTAATAGAGGTGATATTTCTGAAAATCTAATCCGTTCTACAAAGCAGCCGTGTAAAATATAAAGAACATAATTTTGAAATTTTCAATGCTCCTGAAAATAATAAAAAGGAGATATAATTATTGAAAGTGAGCGAATTTGGACATTACGCAGAACTTTTAATTGCAAAAACAGAAATGAAAAATACTGGAAAATCAAATCTGTTGGAAAAATAGCAGATGAAGAAATATTTTTAATTGATTACATCAAACCTTAGCAAAAATTTTCTTTTTGTAAAATAAAAATGCCTCTATCTAATAGATTTATCTTTAACTACTTTAATTAAAAAGATTTTGAAACTTCAACTTACAAAGGAGATGAGCATTATGGATGCAGCAAAGGAAAATTTATGATATTTTAGGCGGTAAGGAAAACATTGCTTCAAACGCAGTCTGCATGACAAGACTTAGAGTTAAAGTTAAAAATGAAAGTAGATTTAGAAAAAGTTAAAAAGTTGATGGCGTACTGAACGTAGTAAATGCTGAAAACTTTACAGATAATACTAGTATGGAAAAGTAAATGCAGTAGGAGATGAATTTTTCAAAACTTAGTGGTATTACTCTAGGATTTTTCAGATAGTAACGTAAAGGATGTAGCAATAAAAATAAGAGAAAAGCAAATAAACAAAAATATAATGGTCCTGTCCAACGATTTTTCAAAAATTGCAACATATTTGTACCTCTATTACCTGGAATAATCGCATCAGGATTAATAATGGGACTTACAAAATGTAATAAAATGTTGCAACCAAAAATGCTTATAATACAGTATGGTGGTTTGCTGCGATAGAAGTATCGGATTTGTTATGTTTGGATATCTTGCGATTTATGTAGGAATGAATGCAGCAAAAAGAATTTTGCCGGAACTGCAAATTAGCTTGGCGGAATTATGGGATCAATATTTATCACAAATCCAGCATTGCCTTTACTTTTTAAAGTTGAAGACAAGTGCAGTTATACTTCCTTTTACAGGTAAAGCCTTTTTGCACCTGGAATGGGAGGAGCTGTCTTGCATCGTTATTTATGGGAATAATAGTCGCATATTTGGATATAAGAAAGATAGTTCCTGTAATGTGCGATACATTTTTACTCCTCTTCTAACTTTAATAATAGGTGTATTTATAGCCCTAATAATAATTCAGCCTTTAGGAACTGTTGTAACAGGCTTTATATTCGCTATTCTTGATTTCTCATATAAGAAATTAGGAATATTGGGAGGATATACTGGCAGCTGGATTCCTTCCTTTTAGTTTCAGTTGGACTACATCAAGCTTTAACTCCTATACACACCTTACTTAATGATCATAGCAGGCCTACAAAAGGAATTAACTATCTGCTTCCTATACTTATGATGGCAGGTGGAGGACAAGTTTGGCGCAGGGATTGCAATTTATATAAAAACTAAGAATCAACGGCTTAAAAATATGGTAAGAGATTCTATTCCTGTTGGAATACTTGGAATTGGTGAACCATTAATGTATGCTGCTAACTACCATTAGGAAAAACCTTTTGTACAGCTTGCCTAGAGTTCTGGATTTGGTGGAGTTCTTGCAGTTTTATTTCATTTAGGAACAATTTCTCAAGGTGTTTCAGGTTTATTTGGACTACTTATTGTTGTCACTGGATCTTGGATTTACTTTATAGTCGCAATGCTTGGAGCATATGTAGGAGGATTTATACTGACTTATCTATTCGGAATTGATGATGAAAAGATTGAAGAGATGTATGGATAAAATAGAATTTATGAATATTGTGTAAACTCGTATTAAATATATTTGAATTTACACAATTTGTATATATACCTAGATTTCTTCAACAGAAATTTTACTACAAAACTATTATAAACTATAGCAGTTCTAGCACTTAAAACTAGACAAAATAAGTAGGCTATTTATCTACATCATCCACATTAACTCTACCCTCAAGAGATCTCCCTAGTGTTGCCATATCTGTGTATTCAATATTTCCTCCCATTGGAATACCGCTCGCAATTTTAGAAATTTTTAATATTCTTCTCTTTTAAAAATTTTGTTAAATATAGACTTGTGGTTTCACCTTCTAAATCAGGATTTCAAAGCCAGTATAACTTCTTTTACATCTTCCATTTAGTCTATTCATTAACTTTCTCAAATTCAGATCTTCGATTGTAACTCCATTTTAATGGATCATCTTTCCACCAAGTACATGATAAAGTCCATTGTATGTTTCAGATTTTTCAAAAGCAATTACATCTCTTACTCCTTCAACAACGCATATAACTTCCTGTGTCCCTTTTATCGTTGGCACAAATTTCACAAATATCATTTTCAGATAAGTTTCCGCAAATTTCACAATGTTTAATATTAGCATGTGAATCTTTTATTATTTCAAACATTCTGTCAATATCAGCTTCACTTTCTATCAAGTACATCAAATGCAATTCTAGCTGCACTTTTTCTACCAATTCCTGGCAATTTTGCAAAAAACATCTATCAAATCATTTAATTTCTTCATATTATTTTATTTCACCCTTTCCTTAAATATTACATTTTTATTTAAATATATAAAATTAGACAATATAAAAATTTTAAAAAATAACTATACTATTTTAAAACAGGGAAAGGTATAGAACCATTCCCTCATAAAATATTTATAATTACTTATTGTGTGTGATGTGGTTAAATAATCAGATTTTTTTAATTATTCTCCAACTCTTTCTACTCTGAATGTATTAGTTGTTCCTTCTTTAGAAATTCCTGTTACCATTACTATTAAATCACCTTTTGTTAGCTTCTTCGTGATTAGCTGCTATTTCTCTTGCTCTTGCAAAGAAAATCATCTGTTTTATCAATCCTTTTTCTACGTAGCTCTAACTCCTCTTACTAATGCCAATTGTCTAGCAGTTTGTTCGTTGTCAGTCAAAGCAATAATTGGTACAGTTGGTCCATATTTTCCTAATCATTCTTGGCGCTCTACCAGTTTTTGTCCAGCATACGATTAATTTAGCATCTAATGCATGAAAGTACTTACTGCACCACTTGAAATTGCTTCTGTAACAGTAATTTCTGATCCATCTGGGAGTTTCAATAGTTTTGAATTTTTAAATTCATCTGTTCTTTTTGAAATAGTAGCCATCATTTTAACAGCTTCTACTGGATATTTACCTTTTGCAGATTCTCCTGATAACATAACTGCATCTGTACCATCTAAGATAGCATTAGCAACGTCTCCTGCTTCTGCTCTTGTGGGACGTGGGTTTCTAATCATTGAATCTAACATTTGTGTTGCAGTAATAACTGGTTTTCCAACTTTATTACATTTTCTAATCATCATTTTTTTGCATAAATGGAACTTCTTCAGCAGTACTTCTACTCCTAAATCTCCTCTAGCAACCATGATTGCATCACTTAATTCCAAGATTTCATCAAAGTTATCAACACCTTCTTGGCTTTCAATTTTTGGAAATAATTTGGATATTTTTCCACCGTTGTCATCCAATACTTTTCTTACTTCAGCAACGTCAGATGCTTTTCTTATGAATGAAGCTGCTACAAAGTCAACACCTTGTTCACAACCAAATTTCAAGTCAGCAATATCTTTTCAGCTAATGCTGGTAATCCAACAGAAACATCCGGCAAGTTTACACCTTTAGTTTCTCCTAATTCTCCAGTATTTTGTAACAACACAGTGAACTTCTCCAGCTGCTTTATCAACGCTTTCAACTTTTAATCCAACTAAACCGTCATCTAATAATACTGTTGTTCCTTCATACAAGTCATCAACAATTGCAGGATAAGAAACTGCAAATTTTTCAGCATTTCCAACGAAAAGAGTAATCAGTAGTAATAGTTACTTTTTACCAGTTTCTAATAATACGTCTTTTCCACCTTCTAATTTTCCGGTTCTGATTTCAGGTCCTTTAGTATCTAATAAAATTCCTATTTCTCTACCTGTTTTTTTCATTACTTCTCTAATATTTTTAATTCTAGCTCCATGTTCCTCAAAATCACCATGAGAAAAAGTTTCAATCTCATTACGTTCATTCCACTTTCTACTAATTTTTGTCAACATTTCAACACTTTCAGTTTTTGGACCGATAGTACAAACAACTTTAGTCATTTTAATTTTCATTTTTCCTCCTAAAATTTGATATTTAAAAATTTCATTGCCTTATTTTATCAATGAACTCTCTACTTTCCTGTAAGAAATATTCATTTATTTTTAAACTGTTAAATCTATCTAATAAAGACTTTAACAATTATAACGATAACATATTTGCGATTGCATAATCAGAAGCAGATGTTTTTAGAATAATTTTTCCCAAGCGTAAGATAATTTTATGAGTTGTTACTTCTTCACTTTGAATTCCAACCATTAATCCACCTTTTCCTTCTTCGATAAGCTCAACCGCTCTTACTCCTAATCTTGTTGCTAATATTCTGTCAAATGCTGTTGGTGCTCCACCTCTTTGAATATGTCCTAAAGATTGTAACTCTTATGTTGTATCAACTTTTTTTAGCTAATTCATCTTTAATATCCATAACATTTCCTACACCTTCTGCAACTACGATTATATCGTACAATTTACCTTCTGCACGTCTTTTTGATTACTTCGGCTATATTTATCGATAGAACTTTGAGCTTCTGGGATCATTACTCCACTTGCTCCTCCTGCTATTGCAGAATAAAGAGCCAAATCTCCACAGTTTCTTCCCATTACTTCAACTAAAGTATGTTCTTTCGTGTGAAGTTGCTGTATCTTTTAATTTTAGAAATAGCATCTAGATATTATATTTAATGCTGTATCATAACCAACTGTATAGTCAGTTCCAGCTACGTCATTATCAATTGTTCCATGGTATTCCAATTGTTTTTAATACCATGTTCCTCGTACAAATAATGTGCTCCATGAAATGATCCATCTCCACCGATTACAACTAATCCGTCAATTCCATATTTTTCAAATTAGCCGCCGCTTTTGCTCTAACTTCAGAATCCTTTAAATTCTGGCAATCTGGCTGATAATAAAAATTGTTCCTCCTTTATCAGCAATTCCGCTCACATCTAACAATGTCAATGGAAAAAAATCTGATCTTCAAGCATTCCTTTGTATCCTCTTCTTATACCATAAACTTCCATTCCTTTGTTTATTGCAGCTTTAGTGACAGCTCTTATCGCTGTATTCATACCCCTGTGAATCTCCTCCACTTGTTAAGATTGCGATTTTTCTTCATCTGTATTTTTTCTCCTTCTATACATTATAATTACAAAAATTTCTTTTAAATTCTATGTTTTTAATATTATCATTTTTATGAAATCTTATCAATTAATTTTTCAAATTATTTTATTATACGCACTTTTTAATTAAATCTATTTAAATAGTCTAAATTTTTATTTAAATTTGATTGTTTTGATTATAACTATTTTTAGTTTTTATAACTGGATTATAAATAATAATTTTGTAATCAACATTATAAATTTATGTATGAATTATAATCTCTATCCATACTTTTTCCATCCTTAACTACCCATTCTAGATGCAAGCCTGCTAAAATATACAATACTCTCATTTACAATTCTTTCATACCCATTCTAGTTTTATTTCAACATTTGCCCAGTTTAACCTATATGTATAGTCTAGCATATCTAAAATCTTATTTTTGAACGCATCTCACATTTTTCTTGCAAAATGATTTTTAGATTTTTCGTATTTTTAATCCATCTATAAACATAGAAACATCACAAAATGTATTAAAATCTTCAGATTCAATATCAATAATTGATAAACACCCACAATAGCATTTTTGCAGTTTCTAACATAAAATAAAATCTGAGTTTCAAATTCCTTATCATCTGATGGATTTTCAGATAATCTTTTCACGCTCTGATAAAGACTTGTTTAAACTCGTATTTCTTTCTTCAAAAATATCGATAATTGTTTTCTAATTCTTTTTTGACCCATTTTCTTTTTCAAGATAAGTTTCAGCAGCAAGGCGTGTCATACTATTGCCACTATTCTTCTTATAATATCCCATTTTTACGTATTTTGCACATCTGTTTCTAGATATGCTTTACTTCCATATTTTCATCATATGGAAAACCGTTCTGCTTTCATTCTGTCTATATTTTTATTCATTTTCTTTCAATATCATTGTCTGTTATTTCTAAATTATATTCAGTGAACATTTTTTTCTGAAAGTGGTGGAATAAAATCTGAAACTTTCCATTTTTCAGGGGTTTCTGAACCATTCTTTCCTATTGCAAAGTGATAATGATTTCAAAGCTCTTCTGTATAATAAATTTATGGAAATTTTCCCTAAGAAAATTTGTAGTTTTTATCTAATAATTTCTCTTCATCTTTCATTTCTTCCTTATTAATCGCTTCTACAGTTACAAATAGCTTGTTATATTTAGAAAAGCTCCTCTTCACTTATGATTTTATAAAACTTTCTGAATTCAGTTTTTCTAAAAAGATTTCTATTCCTATTTTTCTTTTAGAAGAAAAATTTCTATCTGGATTTACGACTACTGTTATCTTTTCTTCCATCATTTAGCTCAAGATAAAAATTTTCCTCGTTTTTCAGTCAATTTATTCTCCATCTTTCTGTTGAAACTGTCTCTAATTTTCATCTGCATAAGTTTCCAAAAAACTTTTTACAAGCTCTATAGAGGACTTTTTCATTTGAAAAACAGACACATGACTGCACTTTTTTATTTTTTTCTTAAAAAAATTCCATAAACCCATTCTTCATATTTCCCTTTCATAATGTCTGTTTTTAACGCTTTAAAAATTATCAAGTTCCTTTTTCAATAATTGAAATAACTGTCATATCTGCAGGTATCATACTCAGAAATTTTCTGATACAACTCTTTCCCTTTTTCTCTCGACATACTTGCAAAAATACAAACATTCATTCTTTTTCCTCAATCTCAAGCTATATCCGTCATTTCAAAAAGATATTAAAATTTATCGTTTCTAAAAGTTCCTGTGTGAATAAAAATCCGTGTTAAAACACACATTTTAACTTCATCAATATTGAAAATATATTTCTGTTCTTTTTATTCTTTTTTTATAAAAGTAAATATAAATTCTCCATCCAGTTCTTCCAAATTTTTCTGCATTAAATTTAATCTTTTTCTCATAATTACGCAAAAACTATATAAATTAGATAAAAATTAGTATTATGACAGGCAATGCAGATAAAAACTATGTTCATAATCTCCTCCCTTCTTCATAGTACAAAAATGTTAATTTATCAGATTAAAAATTATTTAGTTTCTTTTGAAAAATATGTTACCGCCAGTATTGTTTTCATATCGCTTGACACTTTTGTAATATCCTTCACATCAACCCACACTACTTCTACTTCTTCCCCATGGTCGAGTGACTGCTCTACAGGCTTAATATCATCAGATTTTTAGTCTTGCACTGAAAAAAAGTATAATTTCTCAGTCGTATATCCTGGAGATACATACAGCCCCTGCGGTAATTCCTCAATATCTGTCACATCTTTTTCCATATACCCCAGTTTCCTCTTTCAGCTCTCTAAATGCAGCCGCTCTGAGGCTCTCATCTACCATCAATTAGCCCAGCACAAACTTCGATTTCATAATCTTTTTGGCCCTGGTCTGAACTGTTTCACTAAAATTACTTTTTCTTTTTGTTTCATTAAACAGCACAAAAACAAACCGCATCAGATTTATCTAAATACTCCAAAGTTATACCCTGTTGTAGGATGTATCATTTTTGAACCTTTTAAAAATCTAAAACTATTATCCATTTTTCCTCCTAAAAAGCTTATTTTTACTTATTTAAAAATACTCTCAATTACATTCAGACCCAATTTCCTTTGCAAACTCCTTGCAATTTCCATCTCTTTATCTTCCATTCTGTTAAAAATCGTGTGCATCTGAACCAATTATTGTTCTAACATTATACTGTTTCACAATTTCCCAAAATTCCTTGTATGGATACATATATCTGTCCCAATCTGGATGTCTTTCAAATGTTTTTCTTATCCCATTTGCATTTACTTCAAGCGGTACATCCATTTTTCTGCTGCTTTTGAAATCATGTGCGCTGCTTTTTCACAGCTTTTCATCCCAAGTCCGATAATTTATTACATACAAATCTGGATGTGCAATGTAGTCAAATTTTACCACTTTCTATAGCCTCAACCATATATTTTGCATAAGCCAGCACATCTTCCCCTGTCTGTATCTTCCAGGCATTATAATTTGTATTATCTCCATCTTTTTCTAAAAGGCATGCAGTCCTAAAAACAAGATAATCCAATTTTTCTCTGTATCTATCATATTTTTCAATAAATTCTGGAAAAATATTCAATTTCTAATGATTTATAAATCTTAATCTTATCTCCATATTTTTTTCCTGTAGCTTCTTCTATTTCCTTTCAAATATCCGTCAAAATCTTCTTCTTTCATTCTATTATTTTTCATAATATTCAGACATTGGAGCGTGATCTGATATTCCAAGTTCAGTATAACCTTCTCTAATTGCTACTTTTTACATAATCTTCCACATTTCCAACAGCATGTTCACATCGGTAATTGTGAGTATGAAAATTTGTCTTGTTCATAATTTTTCCCCATTCTATCATTTTCAAAATTTTTCTTTTCATATATTTTTACCAATTATTTTTGGAAAAAAATAAAGGTTTTTAAATAAATTTATTTTGTTTTTAGTGAAAAATTTTTGATATAATATAGAGTAAAATTATAAATATTTAAGGAGGAAATTTTTGATTTCAACAAGTAATTTATCTGTCCAGTTTGGTGGACGAAAACTTTTTGATGAAGTAAATATTAAATTTACAGAAGGAAACTGTTACGGTATCATTGGACCGAATGGAGCTGGAAAAATCAACTTTTTTTGAAAGTGTTAACTGGAGAGCTTGATTCTACTTCTGGAGAAGTTATTGTAGAAAAATAAAAGGCTATCATTTTTAAAACAGGATCACTTTGCTTATGAAGATGAAGAAGTGCTAAATGTAGTAATGATGGGACATGCAAAATTATACGATATTATGATGCAAAAAATGCTCTATACGCAAAAAACTGAATTTACAGAAGAAGACGGAAATTTAGCGGCTGAACTTGAGGAGAATTTTGCAGAGCTAGATGGCTGGGAAGCCGAAACAAATGCTGAAAAAAATTCCTTATTGGTTTAGGAATTCCTGCTGAACTTCATCATAAACTGATGAAAAGAGTTAACAGAACCTGAAAAAGGTAAAAGTTCTGCTTGCACAGGCTATTTTTGGAAATCCTGACATTTTATTATTAGATGAGCCTACAAATGGACTTGACTTGCACGCAGTAAAATGGCTAGAAGATTTTCTGATGGACTTGGAAAAACACAACTGTACTTGTGGTTTCGCATGATAGACACTTTTTAAACAAAGGTTTTGTACTCATATTGCTGATATTGATTACGGAAAAAAATTAAAATGTTTGTTGGAAACTATGATTTCTGGTATGAATCAAATCAATTAATGCAAGAATTAATCAGAAACCAAAATAAAAAGATGGAACAAAAGAAAAAAAGGAATTGCAAGACTTTGTTGCACGTTTCTCTGCTAACGCCTCAAAAATCAAAACAGGCTACAAGCCGTGAAAACAGCTGGAAAAAAATTACAATTTGAAGATATGCAGGTTTCTAACAGAAAATATCCCATACATTGAGTTTAAGCCTGAAAGAAGCTGGGAACAATATGTTAAAAAGTTGAGAACTTAACCAAAAACTGTTGATGGCGAAAAAGTTCTTAACAATATTTCCTTTACGATAAATACTGGGGACAAAGTTGTTATTTTATCAAAAAAATGACATTGCAAAAGACTACTCTTTTCCAAATTCTAGCTGGAGAATTAGAACCAGATTCAGGAACTGTTGAGTGAGGGAGTTACAACTTCTCAAAAGCTATTTTCCAAAAGACAACTCAGAATTTTTGAAGGTGTAGATTTGTCATTAATTGACTGGTTAAGACAATTTTCACCTGACCAGCACGAAGAATATGTACGTGGATTCTTAGGAAGAATGCTATTCTCAGGAGAAGAGGCAAGAGCAAAGTTCTTTCTGGAGGGAGAAAAAAGTTCGTTGCATGCTTTCAAAAATGATGCTATCCAACGCAAACGTACTATTATTAGACAACCCAACAGATCACTTGGATCTTGAATCAATTACATCGCTTAAATAAATCGCTGGAAAGATTTGACGGAACAATTTTATTCACAACGCACGACCACGAATTTATTCAGACAATCGCAAACAAAAATAATTGAAATTACACCAAAAGGTATTTTTAGAAAAAGAAATGGAATATGATGATTATTTAAATGATGAAACTGTTGAAGCAAGGCTAAATGAAATGTATAAGCTAAGTTATTGTGTAACTTTATTTTTCAAATATCTCGAATCTATTTAAAGTAGACTGTATTAAAAATGATATAAATTTAAGATTTAGTAAAATAGTTATAGCTTTTGAGAGTTTGGTTGTAAGTTGAGGTTTTACTATAAATTATACGATATAAAAATAGCAGGATTATATTTATTAATACTTTCCTGCCATTTTACTATAATTAGTTGTTTCTAAACTATTCTAAATAGCTTACTTGATTACTGAAAATATATCCGATGCTCATTTCCGTTATATCTTATATAATACCAGTCTATCATCTGTTTTGCTTATTGCGTAAACAGTCTGTCCTAGTTTTTCAGTTTTCGTTTTATATTGTAGATTTTTGTTGTTGGTTTTTCTCTTATATTACTGTATCCTTCGCTCGAAGTTATAGTAAGCTTTTCCTACAATTTCCTTTAATTGGCTATCATGAATATAGCCAGTAAATGACTTTTTATATCGCTATCGTAATATGTTACTTTATGCCATTCTACAGATTTTTCATTGCTTTCCAGTATCTGTCCATTTGTAATAGTTTCAACAACTTTAGAATCTGTAGTTGGCAGACTGTCTTATATTAATTGCATTGTCTTTTGACGAAGTCATAAATGCCGCTCCCATTGAAATAGCACTAAAGACCCATAGATAAAATTGAAACTAGAAACATTTTCTTTAGTACAAACTTTTTCATAAAAATCACTCCCTAATAATATAAATTTATGTTTATAATTTCTATATCACACGTTATTTTCAATTATATTATAACCTATTTTTGATTTTTGCCAAGTAAAAAAACTAGTAAAAAAATATAATAAATTTCAAAAATAATATAATAAAAATAGATTTCTATTATCCCTTATAAAGTTTCTATCTTTAAAAAAATCAATAAAAATCTTCGGTCTCATAAAAATCTTTGTCCAAATATGGCAACAATCTCTTCCAATGAAGTGATTTTATATTTTCTATCTTTTTATTTGCTCAAAATTATAACTGTATCTTTGTCAGAAAACTCTTTTATTACCTGTCTACACTGCTCCACAAGGGACTAATTGGCTCAGGTGTATTTTCCTGTTACAACAAGTAACTTTTATTTTTCTTCATATTTCTCAGTAATCGCTGTTGTAATCGCATTACGTTCAGCACAAAGAGTAAGTCCAAAAGGATGCATTTTCAACATTAACTCCTTTATGCTTGTTTTCCATTATTATCAATTAATAATGCTGCTACAGGAAATTTTAGAATAAGGCACATATGCTTTTTCTCAACAAAGATTTATTTCATCAATATAACTCTAATATTTCTTTTTCATTTAAAAGTCATTTTATTTTCACTTCCATCTTAAATAATTTTTCTAAAATATTTAATAATTTATTTTAAATCGTCAAACGACAACTGAACTACATTACTTTTTCAAAAATCGAGCTTAAAAGCTGTACTCCAATAAGCTCGTACTTCATCTTTTTCAAAAATTCTAGATTTTCGAGTGCTGCTTCTATATATTCCGTTTATCATCATTCGTTGCACTTTTCAACGTCTTTTGAGCGAGTGTGTGTTACAAAAATTGGAATATCTGATTTTTATTGTAACTGTTTTGGCAAATTCATTGTCTCAATAAGTTTTTGCTGCTCAATCTTTCAGACTGCTTTTTAATTCAGCATGCAATACCAAAAATATCATTTTTCTTCCTGATTAAAAAGTAACTTCGTGTCCCATAAGACTGCCTTTTTCTATCTGTATTTATCTCAGAAGAATGTAAAGCCACGAACAGAATTATACAGATACTCTCCTTTACTTTCCCCAAATCTTCTGATTAATTCATTTTTCTCAATTTTCATAGAGTTGAAAGACATTCGTTATATTAAATAATTTTCAATACTTCCTTGTCTTTCTTCCGATTCCTGGAATTATTCCAAGCTCCTTATTATAAATATAATCTAAAAATGTTCACGGTTTCTAAATATAAAATAGCCATTTGGCTTATCAATATCACTTTGCAATTTTAGCGCTTATCTTGCTAAAACCTATCCCAACTGAGCAAGTAAGCCTTGAATTATCATAAATATACTTTTTAAATATAAATCTTTTCAATCTTTAAAAATTTCATCTCTTTTATCAAGTCTTGATATTTTTATTTCTAATAAACTCTGTAATATCAATATAACCTTCATCAACAGATGTAAATTCGCATTTTTTTCAAGACATTTTTATTAATCCCTGTATTCTTCTGCCTTCTTCAAAATAAACACCTTTTCTAAGGCTTACAACAATAAGATTTGGGCATAGCCGTTTAGCCTGAACTGTTGGCATTGCAGATTTTACTCCGTATTTTCTGGCTTCATAGCTTGCTGTTGTCACAACTCCATGCCCTATTGCGATAGAGCTTTCCTCTAAGTTCCCTATTATCCCTTTGCTCAATTGCAGCAAAAAAGGCATCCATATCGTAATGCAGATAAATTTTTTCTTTTTTCATTAGTAAATTTTCCTAAAATTGTATTGTTGGTAAAATCATATTAAATTCGCCATTTTCAATTTTATATTTGTAAGAAGCCAGATTTGCTAGTTCCAGACTATGAGTAACTATTATTATTGACTGATTTCTTTCCTGATTTATTTTTCATAAATAGTTCATTTATCATATTACTTGTTTCTGTATCAGATTTCCTGTTGGCTCATCAGCCAGTATTATATCAGGGATCGTTAATCATCGCCCTTGCTATTGCCACACGCTGCTTTTTCACCCTCCTGAAAGCTCCATTGGTTTATGCTTTTATACGTTTTGCAAGTCCCACTAGTGCAAAGCAGTTCTTTTGCTTTTCTTCTGTACTCATTCTTATTCATATTTTTGTTTGACAAGTGCAGGCATCATAACATTTTTCAAGTGCTGTAAATTCATTTAGTAAAGATAGTGAAATTGAAAATACAAAACCCTATTTTTGATTTCTTATTGCTGTTTTGCTTTTTCATTTTTATAATGTATTTTTTCTCCTCCAATATAAATTTCTCCCATCAGTCGGCTCATCCAAAAGTCCAGTATATTTAAAAGTGATGTTTTTCCACTTTCCTGATTTACCTTGAATCGAAATAAAATCTCCCTTTGTTAAAAGGCCAATTTATATTTTTCAAAATATGAATATTTTTCAACTTTTTGTCTTATAAATTTTATTAACATTTTTCAATTCTATTATTTTATTCATATTTTAACGCCTCCACAGGTTTTCAATCTGGCCGCTCTGGCTGCAGGGAAAATTGTTGATAGAAAATACAACTACAAATGTTACTCCATAAATAATTAAAAAGTTCCTTTTTGTGAAATATACAAAGGCAATTCTTCCAAATAGTAAGTTCCACCTTTTCATATATTCCTTAAATAAAATTTTTAATCCCTATCAAGTACAAGTGGCGACAATCCACTTGCCATAATCATTCCCAAATACTCCGATTATTATCCTTCTATTGTAAAAAAATTCTTCGAATATTTTTATTTGTATATCCAATTGATTTTAAAATTCCAATATCCTTTTATTTTTCTCCCGGACAATCATATTTAAAATTACCGATACAGCAAAACTTGCAATAACAGAAGTAAACTTAAAATCGCAATTAACTACAAATTTTTCAAACTGTACTGCTCTTTAAAAAGATTCTGATTTAATTGTCTTTCCAGCTTATTACCCTGTATTCTTCTCGATTAACTACATTTCTTACTTGATTTCAATACATTTTCAACTTTTGAGGACTGTTCAACTTTAATTCCAATTTCTGTTGCAGCTTTCACCTTGTTCTGATAAAAATTTGCATAGTTTTCTAATGGAACAATCGCAAGATTTGAATCATAATCTAAAAAATCCTGTTTTAAAAATTCCTCTGACAATTAAAGTTTTTATTTCTTTATTTTCAGCAGACACAAGACTTATTTCCTGTCCCAACTTGTAAGATTCATTTCTATCGCTAACTGTTCTCCAATCAGAACTGAATTAAAGCTCTGAAATATTATCATTTCCTTCTACTATTTTTCAGATTTAAGTCCCATTTTTACATTTTCTGGACTAATTCCATCAGCTAGCACTCCTTTTGCCAAACCATTGCAAATTTTTATTATTGATTGACTATTTATTTGTGGAATAACAGCTTTTACACCTTCTATTTTTTTATTTTTCTACGATTTCATTATAATTTTCAAAAAAGTTTGATTTTTTTATTTTTATCAAGAATATGTGGGACTCATTGTCAATAATGAATTTATCATATTTTTTTCCAGTCCATTTGAAACAGTCAATGAAACAATGAAAACTGTTACTGCAATAGCCACTCCAAGCACTGAAAATATACTTTGAAATTTTCTTTCAATAATATGCTTAAATGCAATAAAAATTCTACCATATTTATTCTTTTTCTTCTCTCTAGAATATTTATTTTTATCTTTATATCACTTGACATTTCAGTGAAATATTATAATTTTCCATCAATTCTGCTTTTCTGAGCCTTAACTTTTTGCCACATCCAGTACTATTTCATTACTATCTTCATCTTCAAAAACAATAAATTCACTATTTGTACTTTTTAACTTTCTGTACAAAATCATTAAAAATCCTTATATTTTTCTCCATTAACTTTCGTAATTATCTTTATTTTTCCAAACTCAGAATATCCAAGATTTACATCAAATGGAAGAACTCTTACTAAATATCACCAATCCATTGTAATCCTTAAACAAATTCTTCCCTATCATATATTGCAGCAAGTGTATTTGTATGGATCGTAGCTTGAGAAAGTGCTGTAATATAATTTGTTGTAAGAGGTTCAAATATTAATCCCTCCATAAACATAATATGATGGTGCATCCTGCAATTTTGTACTTTTACAACACTATATTTTATATCTGTTTTCTTTAATGTGACTTGCCCTTTTTGAATCTTTTTATCTCTTATAATTTCATAACTCAGATTTTGTCCGTATTTTTTTTCCTGAGTTTATAAAAATTAAAAGTCTGTTTTTTCATTTTTACAGAATTCAATTGTTCCATCTGACTCAATATCTCTGCCCATCTAATTTTAACAGTACGTCATTTCTTTGTAAAAATTCCATAAAATGGTGAATTTGTAAAAACTTTCTTTATAATAATACCTTTTTGAATCATTTTTAATCCCTAACATTTGACGTTGTGACGTACTTTCAAGTTTTGCCCATTGTATTCCCTAATTTTGGTGGTCCATCATAAGTTTCCATCTTTTATATCATCCAAAAATTATTAAGTATATTTACAGGAATAAAATATCCCAATATTATCTGCCTGTGTAAGTCCAGCAAAATGCAACTCTACAACTCTTCCATTGCTTAAAACAGGTCCTCCACTATTTCCACTATTAATAGCAGCATCAGTCTGTCCCTATTAAAAATTTTCTGATTTGTTAAAGTATACGTATTATGCTCCATTCTCGAAACTATTCCTCTAGTCGTACTAAGTTTATCCCCACCAAGCGGGATACCCATAAACTGTAAGATTATCCTGAATTTGAGGCAATGTTCCCTAATTTTTAATGTAGTTGTTCCATTAAAGAACGACTTATCTTCCACATCAATCATCGCCAAATCATATTCTTCTGAGATAAATTTTTACATTTGCCTTGTATTTTTCTAGAATCTCCTTCTTTTCTAACTTGTAGAAAATTTTTCATTTAATACGGCATGAGCATTTGTAATAATTCTGTTTCCATCAATTATAAAATCCTGTTGCTGTCGAATTTGTAATCCTGCCCATTTTGCCAAGGTGATGCATAATTATACATCTGATGAGCTGCATAAACCTTTTACAAGCGCTTTTTACTGAACTGTCATCTGCAAACATAAAAGCTGCATAAAAATATATTAATTATTAAAAATTATTTATATTCATATTTCTACCTTTCTCTGAATATTTTCTAAATATCCAATTTTTTCTCCAATTTTGATTTTGTATTAATTTTCAAAAACAACAATTCATTGTTATATTTAATCTAATTTGTATTCTTTTTTTATCTTTTGTTATTATTTCCAAAAATTTATCTACTTTGCTCGAGCTTACTCTGATTATTTTTACACTAGCACTTTCAATATCTTTCATTTTAACTGGTATTTTTCAAAAATATTTCATTATTTTCAACTACAATCTTTAAAACTAAACAAAAAGAAAAGATGCAACGATAACATATCCAAAAAGAATCACAATAAAAAGCAATTTTTATATGGCGTAAGTTTTTCAATTCCAGCAATTCCTTTATATAAAGAATATCCTGCTATAATAGCAATTATTATATATAGATGATGAAATCATATATCTTAAAGTTTGCTCTAAAAACATATTTATTTTTCTCATCTTCTATTTTTATATAGCTCTAATTTATCTTTTTAAATTTTTCCATGTCATAAAATATTGTTCATTATACTATGACTTTATAAAATTAACTTCAATAATTTATTAACTAAATTATTCTGAAATTTTATAAAGTTTCTTCTCCTTCTTTTTAAATTCAAATTATTTCTCGCAAATTTTTCAGTTTTTTCATCTTCATCCGAATTTTTTTCTTGACTTCAATAATTTATCTTTTCTATCGTTAAGCTCCTTTTATTTCTATTATCTGTACTGATCAAATTGTTTTTGCATAGCTCTTTTTCCCTAAAAAGATTCTTGCACTTTGTCCCTAATAAAAGTAAACTACTAAACTAGAAAAATATGATATTTCCTATATATACGATAGCTTTTTCATTATTCCTCCTGTATTTTTAATTTTCTTTATATCTATCTTGATTGTTTTTATCATTTCTTATTTTTCTATTTCTTTTATAAAACTATCCAAAACTGTCAAATTTTTATAAACTGAGGCAAATCTCACATAGGCAATTTCATCTAGATCTATCAAAGTATGAAAGTATTTTTTCACCCAATTCACTAGATTTTTATCTCGCCTGAATATGATGTCAATATTTCACGCTCAATCTTATCAATTGTTTCTTCTATTTTTCTATATCAATATCTGCATTTTTCAAACGCCCTTACAATTCCATTATAAACCTTTTTCACGTGAATATGGCTGTTTTTCACCATTTTTCTTTATTACAACCAACGATAGTTCAGCAACTTTTTCATGAGTTGTAAATCTTTTTCCACACTTCTCACATTCACGCCGTCGTTTTGATTGAGTTTCCTTCAAAATAAGCACGACTATCAACTACTTTTGTATTTTCATAACCACAAAACGGACATCTCATAATATTCCCCTAATCTTTTTAAACATATTTTTTACTTAATTTTACAGGGTTATATGTTAATTTATTAAAAATTATTTTTCTATAATAATTTAATACGACTTTCGTTATCCATTCATCTCTTCTGTTCGAATAATTTCAATAATTTCTTCATTTGATTCAGCCTTTCAACAAATTATCTATAAATCTGTCTTCTCTTATTAACCTTGATATTCTTGCCAATACTTTTAAATATTCTTGACTTTTTATTTTCTGGGACATAGAAACATGAAAAAAATATTTACATTTTCATCATCTACTGAATTATATGCTATTCCATTTCTTGAAATCCCAAAAGTCACTATCAATTCATCTACAGCTTTTGTCTTTGCATGAGGTAATGCTATCTTTTACCAATTCCAGTTGAGCCCATCTCTTCTCTTGCAAGAATATCATTTAATCCTAGTTCTTCATCCTTTTATTAAATTTGTTTTTTTCAAAGTTATTATACAATTCTTTAATTACTGCATTTTTATTTTTGATTCCAAATTTAAATTTATCGTGTCAACTTTTGATATAATCAGCAACATTTTTTTAATTTCCATAAAATTCCTCCATAATAAATTTCTTTAATTTTTATATTAGTTTGTAAATTTTGTATTTATAAAATCTTTCAAAAAAATTATAACCATTTTTTTAGAAAAATCTACATATATTTTCCATTTTTCCTGAGTTTCAGAATATCTAAACTGTTTTTGAAATTTTTCAAAATTTCCTTATATTTTTCTAATATTTTCGATTTTTCTTTTTCTAGTATCAAAGCTAATTTCATTAATATCATAAATTCCTTGTTCTATCATTATTCTTCTTAAAAATGATAATACAAATATAATATTTATAACCCTTTTTATATATGGAAGAACATCAATAAAAACTTAATATTTCTAGTAGCTTTATCAAAAATCTCCATTTTCATCTGTTGTATAGTAAATCTTTATCTATACTATCTAGTACATATAATGAAATTTCCAATTTTTCAATATCTTTCATAATATTTTTAAAATTTTTGATTATTTCTATATCTTTCACGATATAATAATTATTTTTTTGTATAAGTGTTACTTTCAACTTTCATTTAAGCGGATTTAAAGAAACAACATCTCTTTTTCTTTGATTTTCGAATTCCATAAGCTGTTGCCATGATTTTTCCATAATCTTTGCTAAACAGTGTTACTAGTAAATCCGCCTCTCTCATTTCTCTTTTCTTTAAAAACAATACAATTTGTCTTTATTATTTTCATATCTTCATTTTATTTCATATCAGTTTAAATTTTTGTTATTATCTAAAATTAGACAATCTGTAAATTATCTGAGAACTTCCATCACTTACTAGAATATTTTTGACCTGGATAGCTATATCCCGTTTGATGATTTATAGTCACTAAAATTCACAGTATTTCCACTACTTTTTATTGCAGTCAGCCAATTGTTGAAAAATGTAAATGTATCCCCATTTTCTAGTTTGCGTTTTTAGAAGTTATACCTCTTAACTTTATTAAATACAGATAATATATTTGCTTCACTTTTCTCAACTTTTTGCGTTACAGTCTGTTTTTAACTTGGATAATAAATTGTCTTCTTGCTTCCACTGAAAAGTATACACTTCTCCTTTATTTACACTTGGAGCTGTAATTGTTAGTTTCATTGTCCCAGAATTATAAGACATCACATAACTTTTACTTCTTTTTTGCCCATTAATTGTTGCATCTTCAGTAACATTTTACTGTAAAAGCTTTCTTTTTCCCAAAAATCTTTAGAAAAGAAAAATACTGATACCAATAAAAATAATAAAATAACTTTTTTTGTTATTGTTAATTGTTTTAACATAATCAAACTCACCTCTTTTTTTAATTTTTGAAATAGTGATTTTTATTAAATTATCACCATTTTTGTATATATTAATACAACTTTCTTTAATTTGTTTGTGAATTTTCTTTATTTTGCTGTTCTTCAGCTTTTCACTTGATTTTTGTATCTGAGTATTTATAGTATCATTAACACTCCATTTGTAAACTAATACACTTTGAACATCAAATATGTTAAAATTTGATTTAAATCTGATTTCTTTCATTTTATTGAAGCATTTTCAGTCTGTTTACTTTTGAATTTTCCTATTTTTATTCCTCTTGGTAAAACATCACTAACTCCAGAAGTTTCTATATTAAATATTGTATTTTTATCTACTTTACCTTCATTATAATTTCTGCATAGAGAAAAGTTCCATTTACCATTTCCACGTAAAATTTGCTGATCAGTACCATTTAAAACGACACTTAATTTTGAAGTCTTACTTGTTAACAAGTCACTTCTGAATATTCTTCACTTACCTTTTAGAAATTTTTCCCAATAAGATAACCATCAAACATTACTGGCAGATTTATTTTTATTCCTTGTGCAGATCCCTTTATTTATATACATTTTTCTCAGATGAATTTCCATTTTCCACAAGTGCAACATCTGCCGCTATAAATTCAGCTGGATTTTTGACGCATATCCCTAGCATTTGCCGTAATTTTTCATTTTCTTCTTTTCAAATATGCAAAGTTCCATATTCTGAACTTTATTTTTTTGTAATTCAAAAATCTCTATTTTTATTATTTTTCAACATAATCTTCAATATAACTGATATCATTAACTCTCGATTTTCAATTTTTAAAAACTTGTGTATACAACATACTTTTTACTTTTACTAGCCCTAAAAGTTTACTGACTGAGTTATTCCATCTAAAAAATGTAAATGAACTTGTAATTCTATTTTTAAAAGCAAACAATATTATTATTATTATTATCAAAATCAGAACTGCTCTACCTGTACTCTTTTTCTCAGAAAAAAATCATCTAATTTCATTATTTTCTAATCCTCTCATTTTTATTCCAAAATATCAAATATAAAAATATAATATTTCAATATTGATACGATTAATTTCTTCAAAATCAAACCAGTTTAAAAATGTATATTTTTGTTTAAATTTAGTGTATTTAAAAAGTAATAAAAATATTTAAATTTAATTTTAAAGCGGTATTATTATAATACCATATAACATACATTATATCAAGCGTTTTTATAATTTATTCTTTATTTTTGCAATAAATAACTTCAATTTCAGTTTAACTCCTAAACATGCATAAAAAGACTAAATAGCAAATCAAAAAATAATATAACTATTACATATCTAAAATTATATTACAAATATAAAAAGGCACTATAAAGTGCCTCCATAAAAACTATTCTTGTCCAACAACAGCTCTGTAACGTCTTTTCAAGTTTTTCAAATTTTTCTGGGATTATTTCTTAAATAGAAAATTCACCTTTTCAATTGCAGCGTCAATATTTTGTAAAGAATCATCTACAATCACTAGTATTATCTTCAACAACTTCCTCTACAACAACTTCTTCAACATTTTCAGTAACTGGTGTTACGTTAATTGTTTTTTGATCGCTTTTTTTCAGGTTTTACTCTAACTTCTTTTCTTGCTGATCCTGAAGAGCTTCCTTTTCTGTATTCTTCAAAAATTTTTGTATTTGTATCAGCAGAAGCCATTACTGAAATAATTATTATTCAATTAAAAATCAATTTTTTCATTTTTATCATCCTTTCTATATTTCATTTTTAATTTTTCTATATTATATACAATATCTTTTAAAAACTTCAAGAAAAAAATTTTCAACCAGATTTACAGTTTTTAAAACCAACAATTATTACTTTTCAATTACTTTCCTTTTTTTATTTTAATTTAAAAAATTAATTTTAAAAATGATAAAGTGATTTTGCTATAATAAAGTTTTACCAAAGTTCAAAGGTAGATTGGAGGTTCTAATGAAGAAAAATATTGATGCTAACTGGAGCTTTGATTATTTCTGCTGTATCATTTGCAGATTTACAAAGTACAATCAAAAAAATCATTATAGTAATAAAACTATAGATTTAGCAGTTGTATCAAAAACCTAAACCAAGAGAGGTGAATAGTGGTGGAACTTCTTCCACAGCAGTAAGAGATCAAATTATCTCTTTCGCACAAACAAAAATTAGGTTCACCATATGTTTGGGGAGCAACTGGTCCGATACAGTTTTGATTGTTCAGGCTTCGTTGGTTACGTATTCAAAAAAGCTGCTAATGTAAACTTGCCTAGAGTTTCAAGTTCACAAGCAACATTTAAAACCAAGAATTTCATCAATGAATATGACGAAAGGTGATTTGGTATTTTTTTGAAACAACTGGAAAAGGTCGTATTTCTCACGTAGGTATCTACATGGGTAATAGACAGTTTATTCACGCTTCTTCTGGAAGTAGAAGAGTAACAGTTTCTAGTTTAGACAGTAATTTTTACAACAAGACATTTAGATGGGCAATTAATCCATTTAGTTAATTTATGAATTAATTTCTTATAAATAAATATATTCTTTTACATATAATTCTTGTGTAAACAAGAAAATAATAAAAATCATATGAAATGATTTTAAAAAAATCTGAATAAGAAAACTTTGCAATAAGGAGTTCATGTCTCTTATAAAGTAGGCATAAAATATAATCCTCTATACTAAATATTTTTTAAGGAGTGATTAAAAGTCATTATGAAAATCAACAGATTATTTGAAATTGTATATTTATTGCTGGAAAAAGAGCTATTACTGCAAAAAGAACTTGCTGAACATTTTGAAGTATCAGTCAGAACAATTTATAGAGATATTGATATTCTCTCTTCTGCTGGTATTCCAGTATATTTTCAAAGGGGAAAAATCTGGTGGAATAAAACTAATGGATAACTACATCATAAATAAATCGCTACTTTCACAAGACGAGCAAAAATCGAAATACTTTATGCGCTTCAAAGCTAAATGCCACAAATTATCCTAACAATAATAAAACTCTTTCAAAATTAAGTACTATTTTTCAATCAAAAAGTCAGACAACTGGATAAAAATAGACTTTTCAAGATATAATTGATGATGATAGTACTTTATTTGAAAAAAATTAAAGAAGCAATATTAACTAAAACAAACTGTAAAAATTTAACTATTTTAAATACAAAAGGTGAAAAGCATTATGAAAGAACAGCAGATCCCTTTGACATTTATGGTTTAAAGAAAAAGCATGGTACTTATTTGCCTATTGCCACAAAAATGATATTCGTCAATTTAAAATAACAAGAATTAAAAATCTGACTTTAACAAACGAATATTTTTGAAAAACAATCAAAGACTTTGAAATAAATAACAAGAAAAAGTACAGTAGAAAATATAAAAATCATAGTCGAAAATAGATAAATCACAAGCATACCGTGTCTATGATGAATTTTTCTGAAGAGAATATAAACAAAAATGGAAAATGGCGATTTTTGAAATTATAATGGAATATCCCTGAAAATGAATGGATTTACGGCTATCTTCTATCTTTTGGAGAATATTTGAAAGGTAAAAGGAGCCAGAGAGAATAAAAGAAAAATTTTGTTTGAAAAATTATAAAAATGAAGGAAAATTATAAATAGGAAAATATTTTTCAAAAGTTTTTCAAGAATAAAATGCTATAATTTTTCTAAAATATTAAAAACGAGAGGAAGTGTTCAAATGAAAAATTTTAACAGTAATATTTTTATTTTTAGCATCTTTGGATTTTTCTAATGCTAAAAATAATGCTTCGAATGATGAAAAAAACAAGCCGTAATTAACAGCTTTTTATGATTTATGAAATTTCACACAAGTCCTGAAAAATGTCAAGAAGAATGTTTTTACAAACTCTGTGGAAGGTACAAATGAAATTTTGGGGAAAAAATGTAAAGCAATCAACGTATTTAGAAGATATTGCAGCAAGTCAGACAAATAAATCATTAAAAATTCTGCAGATTATTTAATAATCGCAAACTCAGAAAATTTCATACAAAGTATTGGATGCCGAAATTAAAAATGGTACAGCTGTCCTAACTGTGCATATTAAAGGTCCTAATTTTACAGCTCATGCCTCTGAATTAGAAAATTACATATTAGCAATGAAGAAAAAGAAAAAATTTTCAAAAATGAACAATAAACAATATCAAAAACTTTTTGCTAGAAAAAAAGTTCTGAATTTTATTTACAATTAGTTAAAAGAAATAATTTACAATATATGAAAATGATATCAAAGATATGTAAATAAAAATATCTATACATGGGGAGTGATTCAGATTACACCATAAATAATACTATTTACAAATATCTTGGTTTTGGTTATGGTCCAGAATTAATGAGATAAATTATAAAAATTAATAAATATGACAATATTTATTGTCATATTTTTATAACTTTTTCTTAACAAATATATTTTTATAAATCAAAATTTTATTTTTATAAATATGACATACTCTGTGTCATATTTTTGTAATATAATATCTATAGAAAAATTTTAAAAGAGGAGGAATTTTTATGTTAAATAGTTTTTATCCTGTAATTTTTAAGTAATACCATAGAGGTAACAGGAAATTTTTATAAAAAAAGTATTTTTAATTTTAAAAGAAACATTTGTCAGCGATTGGTATATCAGTTTGAAAACATGAGAATAACTTTTGAGATAGCAATTATAGATAAAAATCATGAAACAATTCCAGAAAGATTTAGGCAACAATCCAAAGGAATTATATTAAATTTTTGAAGTTGAAGATGTTGATAAAAATATGAAAGGATTTCAGAAGATAAAAATATGAACATATTGCTAGAAATACAAAAATGAGGAATGGGGACAGAGGCATTTTTATTTTTGAAGGTCCTGATAATCTTCTGATAGATGTTATACAGATTATAGAACCAACTGAAGAATTTTTAAAAACAATATAAATAAATTAATAAAGGTGGTATAATTATGAAATATGAAATAGTAGAAATTAAAGAAAAAAACTCTTGTTGGATTAAAAGGCGAGAGTAAAGGAAGAAAAAACAATGTCATGATACAAATCTGGAAATTTATGGAAAAGATTTATATTCTGAAAAAGGTGTCAAAATGTAAAAGGATAGAAAAAAATGGTAATCTTATGGGAGTTTATTATAACTACAGTAATGAAAATGGACTTTGCATATGACTGTCTTACAGGTTGTGAAGTAAAAGGATACAATAGATAAAATTCCCTGAAGATATGATAAAAAAATACAAATTCCCTGAAGGAAAATATGCAAAATTTGTAATTACTGGAAATCCTGAAAAAGGCTGTTGGAGAGTTTTTGGGTATAAATTTTTGGGAAAGAATTGAGTGAAGATTTTTCGGATAATGAAAAGTATACATATGATTTTTGAAGAATATATAACTAAAGATAATTATGAAATATCAGGTGAAAGCTATGAAAAACATGGAAATTCACATTTATATCAGTATAAAATAATAATTAGGAGATGATAATTATGAAATATGAAATAGTAGAAATTAAAGAAAAACTCTTGTTGGATTTAAAACAAGAGTGAAAGATGATGAAACAATGTCTGAAAAATTTCAAATTTATGGAAAAACTGTATTCTGAAAAAGGTAGCTAAAAATATAGAAAACAGAATAAATGATAATGCTATGGGTGTTTACTATAACTACAGTAACGAAAAATGGATTTGAGTATGACTGC
>BNJV01000770.1_pt1 | contig 57617 bp, 74 predicted proteins | sample 8540591 | NCBI WGS metagenome assembly BNJV01 (sample SAMD00202457, study PRJDB9452) | human saliva metagenome | host: Homo sapiens | reverse complement strand
ACCGGGAGCTTCCGGCGTTTCCCGGCAGCTAGGATTAACGAGCGATGGCAGCATATTTTCGGTGTTCTAGGAGCCGCGCATGAAGGCACTCAGCTTTGCCACTGTTTTTCGCAGCACTGTCTGGGTTTGTGCTCATGCTCATTGCCGCGAGGGCGTTGGGTGATGTTCGTAGCGCCGAGCTTATGGCGTATTGGGGTCTGTTTTTTGCGTGCACTGGCTTCATTGACGGCCTAATGCGGGGAGACCACCCGCGCGGTCGCGGCGTCGACAAGCGACAGAAATGCAGCTCGCCCTGCATCGGTGGGGACGTTGATCGCGATGGGTATTGGAGCGTTGGCGCTGGTTGTGACCCCTTTGTAGTGACGTACCTGCTGTCAGCGATTATCCCTCGCGGTGGGGTTGTTTGTTGTGGGTTTGATTTCGTACACATATCAGGCGGTGTTGTCTGGTGTGTTGTCTGGGCTGGGGTTGTGGCGGCAGTATGCGGGTCTGGTCGCGCTGGATTCGGGGATTCGTTTTGTGCTGGTCGTGTGCGCGTGGGTACTGGGATGGGTCTGCCTGTTTTCCTGTTCATCACCGTGATTGGCGCGCTTCAGCTGGGCGGTTATTCTTGGCGTGTCGGGCAAGACTCGGCATGCATTCAAAGCGCATGCTGATGTGCCTGCAGAAGGTGTTTGCGCAGCGTGCCTTTACGGCGATGCTGGCAACCGGCGCGACCGCGACCCTGGTCACTGGGTTCACTCCGGCGGTGAAGGCAACGAGCGAATCCTCAACTGTGGTGACGGTGGGGCATCATCATGGCTATCATGCTCACGCGTGCACCCGTGTTGGTTCCGTTGCAGCGTTTCCAATCAGCGTTGATTGTTCATTTTTGTGGAACATCGAGACCATATTTTCAAGGCATTGATCAAGCCCGTGGGTGCGGTTTTTGCCGTGGGGCTTATTGGTGCAGTCCGGCGTATTTTATCGGCCCGCCGATTTTGGCATTTTGGCGATGGGTTTGGGGTCCCCAGCCACATTTTGGCGGTGCTAACGTTCGCATCCGCCTGCACGGGTGCATTGATGATCACCTCAGCCGCTGTGTTGGCCGCGGAACTCCATCGCCTGTATGTGCTGGGCTGGTTTATAGCCTCTGCCATTGCGTTTGGCATGCTTCTGCTGCCTGCCCAGTCGAGGTTCGGGTGTGTTTGGCGCTGCTTCTGGGCCCGCTGGGTGGCGGATTGGTTCCAGACGTTCGGCCTGCAGAATAACGCACCACAAAGCGCGTCACGCCGAGGATAGTATCTTTGGCGGCGATAGAATAAACACCATGCCCAAGCTCACTGCACTTGTCACGGTTTATCACCGCATTGATCCGGCGCAATTCCGGGCGTGTTTGGATAGTTTAAGTGCGCAAACCCGTCCGGCCGAGGATGTTGTCATTGCGGAAGACGGCCACTCGGCCCTCAATTGCGGGCAATTGTGGAGCAGTTTATTAATACATATTCGGGTGCCCAGGGTGTGGTGCTGGCCCGCAATATGGGTGCCGGACCCGCATCGGCGGCTGGCCTGGCCACGATCAACACGGGTTTATGGCGCGCCTGGATGCGGACGACGTCGCAAAGCCGGAGCGGTTTGAGCGGCAGCTTGAATTTTTGAGCAGCACCCGGATGTTGATGTGCTGGGAACAGCAATGGATGAGTTTGATGGCAGCGTGGACCGGGTGATTGGCACGCGGCGCCTGCCCACCTCCCATGCGGAGATCCTGCGGTACGCGCGCCTGAACTCGCCGATTAATAATCCCAGTGTGATGATGCGCGTGGATGCCGTGCGGGAAGCGGGCGGCTACCGAGACGTGTACCACTGGAGGATTACGACCTCTACGCTCGCATGCTTGCGCGGTGGAAAACGCTCCACAACATGCCGGAAGCATTGACATATTTTCGCATATCAACTAGCGTTTTTGAGCGTCGAACAGCCCAAGGAATGTTCAGCGCTGAACGACAAATGCAGAAAAAATTTGGTGGCGTATGGGCTTATTTCCAAGCGCCGTGCGTGGCTGAACCTGGCGATACGTAGTCTTTGTCGCCTACTCCCTCGGTCGCGTTGAAAGCAGCATACGGAAGGTTGTTTCACCGCCGCTAGGGCGTAGTGGGTTGACTCATGGATAATACGTCCCTGGATTACACAGACACGTGGGTGATCATCCCCTGCTTCAATGAAGGCGCAGTCATTGGCGATGTGATCCGTAACGTGCGCCACGTGTTCCCCAACGTGGTGGCCGTCAACGACGGCTCCACCGACGACTCCGCCGCCCAGATCAAAGCTGCGGGCGCACACCTGGTCAACCATCCCGTCAACCTGGGACAAGGCGCCGCCCTGCAAACGGGGTGGAATATGCCCGCTCCCAACCGGGGTCGCGGTACTTTGTCACCTTCGATGCGGATGGTCAACATCAGGTGAAAGACGTGGTCGAAATGCTCGATCGCCTCCGCACCGGCGACCTGGACATCGTTGTGGGCACTCGCTTCGGCCGCCCCCGCCCCACCGACGACCAAGTGCCGCTGCTCAAACGCATCGTTCTCAAAACCGTGGTGTTCCTCTCCCCAAAACACGACGCCTCGGGCTTGCCGACGCCCACAACGGTCTGCGTACCTTCAACCGCAAGGTCGCCGACGAACTCAACATCCGCATGAATGGCATGAGCCATGCCTCCGAATTGTCACCCAAATGGACGAACGTGGTTGGCGGGTGGCGGAACAGTCTGTGGACATTCTGTACACCGAATACTCAATGAGCAAAGGACAATCGCTTATTAATGGTGTGAACATTCTTGCCGACGGATTGCTTGCGAGGAAATTACCATGACCGGACGGCTCTTAATGCAACTCTTCCTGCTCCTTGCTACCGCAACCCTAGTGCTCTATTTCCTGGAAACCGCCACAAAAGCCCGCGCAAAAGCAGGTGTGAAACTTGGTTTCCTACTCTTTATCGCCGCCTGCATTTGGGCCGTACTCGCGCAGATGATCTCACCATTGTGGCGAATTATGTTGGTGTTTCACGAGGCACAGACCTTCTGTTGTATCTTTTAGTGGTTGCGTTTATGTTTACCACTTTGAGCTCTCATTCGCTTCCGCGAACTGGAACTCCGTTACGCGCGTCTCGCACGGGCGGTGGCTTTACAAAACGCCATTGCAGCGAGCCTGACACTGAGGAAGAGAATGAAAAACGCGTTTTCCGCCATCACTAAAAACAATGTGGGCGTTCATCGCCCTGCTCATCGTCATTGCCGGACTCACCGGATACGTACTAGGCGAACGGGGTGGTGCTGCTTCTGAGAGTGCCGTTGGCAATGCGGCACCTAGCAACGCCCGAGCGCTAAGGGAGAGCAATGAGGACACCGCCGCCCTCGCCGCCATGGCGAAAACCCGGCGCGAACGGCACCAAAGGCGACGGCCCTAAAGCACTGAGACGACGGTACCTACGATGCCAAGGTCTACGGTCCCGGCGGCCCGCTGGAAAAACAAGAAGATGTGTACAACATCCACCGCCGCTCCGCCACCGACCCCTTCGCTGTAGGGGCTATCGACGCCCCGGTGGTCATCTCCGAATTCTCCGACTTCGAATGCCCCTTCTGCTCGCGGTTTGCCAGCCAGACCGAACCCGCCATCCTCAAGGACTATGTGGATAAGGGCCTGGTGCGCTTGGAATGGAATGACCTCCCCATCAACGGCCCCAACGCTGAAGCCGCAGCCCGCGCAGGACGAGCCGCCGCAGCCCAAAGGCAAGTTTGTGGAGTTCAAGCACGCCCTGTCACGGCTTCCAAAGACGTGAACGGGCATCCAGGGCTACCAGATGGAAGACTTCGAACGCTTTCGCCTGAGGAAGCAGGCGTACCCGACATGGACAAATTCCGTGAGGACGCCTCCGGCGACACCTACAACGAGGTGGTGAAACAGGCCCGCTCCTACGCCACCTCACTTGGCATCAGCGGAACCCCCGGCTTCTTCGTCGGCGGCCAGTTCATCAGCGGCGCACAACCCACCGAGGTATTCGTCCAGGCGATTAACGACGAACTCGCAAAAACCGTCTCAAGGAACGCTAATGGTCAGCATCGGTTTCCTCGGGGGCATTTCTTGGCGGCGTGCTCGCCATCCTCAGCCCTGCTCCGCACTACTTCTGCCCGCCTTCTTTGCCTACGCCTTCACCTCGAAAACAGCAACTCGCGGCCCGAACCCTTGTCTTCTTCCTGGGCTTGGCCTGCGTGCTTGTGCCCGTTGGCGTGGGTGCCGGGAACCTCGGCGGCCTGCTCACGCAGCACCGTGGCACGCTGATCACCATAGGCGGCTGGGCGATCATAGCCCTTGAGGGTGTACACCTTCCTGGGGTTTGGTTTTAACATTCCCGTACTATCATCGCTGGCCTCCCGAGTGCGTGGTTCTGGGTGGGTGTCGGTGTTCTTGCTCGGCGCAGTCTACGGATTCGCCGGATTCTGCGCAGGCCCGCTCCTTGGAGCGGTGCTCACCACCGCTGTGGTTGGCGGAAACCCTGCCTATGGCGCGCTGGTCATGGCACTCTACGCTCTTGGCATGACGGTGCCGCTATTTCTTATGGCACTGGTGTGGGACCGCTGGGACATTGGCTCCCGCACCTGGTTACGAGGACGAGCATGGCAGCTTGGTCCCCTGCGGCTCAACACCATGAGCATGATTGCCGGAGCGCTATTCATCTTCATTGGATTGCTGTTCATCACGTCCTACGGCACCGCAACACTCCCCTCACTGCTGTCTACCGACACGCAATTCAACATCCAAACCTGGGCTGGGCGATGGTCCGAGCGCTATACCAACGCGCAAGTACTCCCTAGCCGTGTCAGTTATCGCCGAACTCATTCTGCTGGTGAAAATCCTGCGGGATGGGAGGAAGAAGAGCGTTGAAAGTTAGCTTTCAGAACCATCTGCTACCGCTTTAATTCTCTGTGAGTAGATTTTTCCTGTTCACGACACAGCTGCAAAAGGCCAAAACCGCCGTAATAGTCTTGCATAATGTCAAGATCAGTGATTTCTGAGCAGTATTCACCTTCAGAAACATCACTACGTGCGGTTTCCATGAATGCTTGTGTGCGCAATATCGCTGAACTGCTGCCTGGTAAGGTGCCCACGCCTGAGATTAATAACAAAGCTTTTGCAGCTTCACATTTATTTCCTGGTCAAACCCCAACTTACCCACCCCGTGTTGGAGCCGCCTGGGGGAATCGAACCCCCGACCTATTCATTACGAGGTGAATCGCTCTACCGACTGAGCTAAGGCGGCGTGGACTCCGTGAAGTCCGAGAAGATACTTTACCCTATGGTGTTAGCGCACACCTAATGCAAAGGCGGATGCGTCCCACCATGCTGTCCAGGGGCGACCACTGGCCGGACGTTTTGCCCAGAAGAGTTCCCAGGGTCTTCATGATGGCGTCTATGCAGGTCACAATGGCTTCTGCGGGGTGTCGGGAAGCGATTTCCCTGGAGAGTCCTTCCATGTCTGGGTGGGTCAGACCAATGCCAGCGCCAGTCGCAGTGATGAGTGCGTCGCGGTAGATTCCGGCGAAGTCTACAAGCGCCAGGTCAAGGGCGTCGCGTTTTTGGCGGGTGCGTCGTTTTCTTGTGGGTGGCTTCGAGTTCTTTTTCGGCGGCGTTGAGGGAAGATCGCAGGCTGGCCACCCGTTTTCCCTTTCATGCCACCGCCCATGGCTGTCTGAAGTTTCTCCTTTTTCAGAAGCTTCGATGGGTTCGAGACGTTGGTCTACTTCGGCTTCGATTTTGGTAAAAAGCACTCCCACTTCCTGGAAGGCCAGGTCGCCGTGGTAGATCAGTTCGGCGAGTCCTAGGACCCTGGGCGCGTCGTTGTTGGGCGACGATGTTGTGCGCGAGGTGCCGGGCCCGGCCGATGTGTCCTACACTGGCCGCCGCAGCGAGGGACGGCATCATGCTCGTGACTCCTCCTTCAGCAACGAGTAATGCCGCGACGTCGTCGTTGCTGGGTACCGGAACATACACGTGCCTGCAGCGGGACACAATGGTCGGCAGGATGTCTCGAGGGGTGTGTGGGGGCGCACAACATGAACACGGTGCGTGACGGTGGTTCTTCCACGGATTTCAGAAGGACGTTGCTGGCGGATTCCGTCATGCGATCAGCGTCTTCAAAAATAACCACACGCCAGGGCGCGCTGGTAGGCAGGGTATGCGCTTTCTCCACAACGTCGCGTGCAAATTTCACGCCGGTGGTGAGTTCCTGGGGCTGAATAAGTTCCACATCAGGGTGATTGCCCGCCAACGCAGTGCGGCAGGCCTGGCACTCTCCACAGCCAGGCACTTCTGAGGGTGCACACGAGTCCAGCGGCTAAAGCACGCGCTGCCACTGTCCTGCCGGACCCGGGCGCACCGGTAAACAACCATGCGTGGGTGACGGAACCGGAGCGGGCGGCCGTCGCGGCGTCGATAAGCAAGCTGCGGAGTTGACTGCCCCCGGTTAGGCGATCAAAGACAGTGGAGGTAGATGTGCTCACCTACCCCACCTTATAATATTCGGGACCAGTTGAAGGAGGATCATGAGACGGTTCGCGCAGGTAATGAAGTGGCTGTGGGGCACCTCATGGCCGCTTTTATGCTGCTACGGTACTCGGCTCAAATGTCCTGGGCGCACTGGCGATCATGCTGTTTGTGCGCTACCTACTGCCGATCCGGAAATAGCTAATTTTGGCACGGATTCCAACTACCTGCGGATAGCCGGGATTGTGTACGTGGTGCTGGCGGTATTTGCGGGTGTGGCGGTGACGCTGCGGCTGTTTCTTCCGGTGCTTCGATGGCAGCACAAACCGGACGAACACTGACCCGAATATGGTTCGTAACCTGGTGCTCAGGATTCCGGTGTACCAGGCGGTGCTGTGCGCCGTGGTGTGGCTGATTGGGGTGTCCATAGTCACTGTGGTCGCGGCGTCGACATCCTCGCGGCTGGCGTTTCGTGGTGGCGCTGGCCACGATCCTCGGCGGCGCGATCGTGGTGTTGCTGACGTACCTGGAGGCGGAGCTGCTGGTCCGCCCCATTGCCGCGAAAGCCCCTCGCCCAGGGTTTTGCGGATTCTACCCTGGAACCGCCGGTGCGGGTGCGCATGCAACTAACCTGGATAGTCACCTCGGGGGTGCCTATCCTGGGCATGCTGCTCATGGTGGTGGGGCCAGCGCGTGGAATATTTCCACCACGATTCCAGTAGCATCCTGCCAGGCATTAGTGCATTGGGGTGCGTGGCGCTGATCACCGGCTCGGTGGGGAACAACCCTGGTGACCAAGAGCATTGTGGACCCGATTTCCGAGCTTCACGAGGCCATTGAGCGTGTGCGCCGCGGCGATGCCAACACCGCCGTCCGCATTTACGACGGCTCGGAAATCGGCGTGCTTCAAGCGGGTTTCAACGAAATGATGCGTGGCCTGCGGGAACGCCAGCGCGTCCACGATTTGTTTGGGCGCTATGTCGGCGCAGAAGTCGCCAGCCGCGCACTGGAGGAACTGCCCACCCTCGGCGGCGAGGACCGCAACGTCGCCGTCCTGTTTATCGACGTCATCGGCTCCACATCCTTCGCCGTCAACCACACCCCCGAGGACGTTGTCGCCGCGCTCAACGACTTCTTCGAGCAGGTTGTTGCTGTGGTGCACCACAACAAAGGTTTCATCAACAAGTTCCAGGGCGACGCTGCCCTCGCCGTATTCGGCGCTCCCCTGCCGCTTTCCGACGCCGCGGGCCACGCCCTCGCCGCCGCCCGTGAACTGCGCCAGAAACTCAAGGGACTCAAACTCTCGTGCGGTATCGGCGTCGCCGCAGGTCACGTGGTGGCCGGGCACATCGGCGGTTCCGACCGGTTCGAATACACCGTCATTGGCGACGCCGTGAACCAAGCCGCCCGCCTCACCGAACTGGCCAAAGACACCCCCGGGCGGGTACTGACTTCCGCTGCCACACTCCGGGAAGCAAACGAAGCCGAACAAGCCCGCTGGACCGTCCTGAAATCCGTAGAGCTGCGCGGACGCAAAGAAATGACCCAGCTCGCCCGGCCGATTCGCCCGACACTGGCGGATAGGTCTTAGCCGAGCAGGGCTAAGGGCACGACAGCGACCCCGTCTGCTCGTCGATACGCAGTAGAGCCTGTTGTAAGAACTATTTTTGTCCACAAGGCGATCGCCTATCTGCTCCCCCAGCCAATGAAGATGTGAAACATCCTTATCGTCCACTGTCGGGAGACAGTTTTCACTTCAAACGCTAAAACAGCACCATCGTAACGTTCGAGAATAAGATCAACCTCATGTTCGCCCGCCTTCGTTCGCAGGGTGAAAAAGTCCGCGCCTCGGCGGCTTGTCCAGCAGTGCGAACACACAGTGTTGCCAATGACTCAAATAATTGGCCAAAAATCTCCCCAGTACCTTTAACAGCACTCACAAGTGTACGGTCCGTGATACCCAGAAGGTTGGCTGCTATTCCTGGATCAAAAAGCTGATGTTTAGGGACTCAAGTTTAAGCGAGTCAAGGAAGGGGCTTGCGGCGACCACGCAGGCACAGAATCCAGTACCCAGATCTTAGTAAGCAAATCGCGATATTTATCCGATGTTTTTCTTACTGATTTTGTCGGTATCGGCCGGAGTCGCCGCGTCAAGGATTTTAGTGTAGTAGTCGTGGTTGATGATGCTGCTGCGTATGCGGTTCACCACGATCGCAGTGTGTCAGGTCGTCGTACACTCCCACCTTGCTCCGGCACATCCCTGTCGATAATCCGTGTGACATATCCCAGCAATGGCCGCGCGGCGAGCGCGCGGGGAAAGGTCATAAATCCCCTGGCAAACCCGTGGAACAGATGGCGGCGGCATAGTCAGAAAGCGAAAAATCACTATTTACCAGCGATATCCGCTTCGCGTTCAAACAGATCGCGGATAAACACAGTTGGCTGGGTTCCTGCACGTTCAGCGAGACTCAAGGGCGCATCCTCAGCGAAATTATTCGCCCCGCGCCAGAATGTGTTCTGGTTCCCACGACTGGCGATGCAGAACCTGTGAGCAGAAAGGTGGTTGCTACTTTATCGTCGATCAGCCTCCCTCACCGTGTCCCAGACTGGGGGATAGTTTTGCCACTCATCAACGCACACAACACTTTTTGCTGTGAGCTGCCTTTTTCGCGTCAGCCTCAACAACCTGCCTCACCGCAACATCATCCAGCGTCAAGACCACATCACTGCAGAAGCGAAGCTGTCGCCGTCTTCCCAACACCTTTAGGGGCCATCAATCGCGATGCCTGATAAATCCTCGATCAGCTCGTCCAGCTCATAGTCAATATATCGAGTGAGATACGCCTGCTTAGAATGTCGTTTCGGGGCACAAAAATCTCCTTCCAGGTAGCACACACCAAAAAGTATACTCTACATGCGGAAATATCGTTTTACTGACACAGTTGGAGCCGTTTCGTCGGGGTTTTTAGGAGCCGTTTCGTCGGGGGTTTTTAGGAGCCGTTTCGTCGGAAGCTCGGCGGGGCTGACGTTGCCGGGTCGGCGCATCTTCCGTATTCTGATCCAAGCATTTTTGGGCTTACAGACTCTATGCCAAAAGAAAAACATAGGACGATTTTGGAGATCCAACGTCTGTCGCCACTTCGTCGCGCACAGCAATTCTAAAAAGCACGTATCACGCTTGCCAACTGGGGAAAGAACGAAAACAATGCCTGAAGAAAGTAGACAAAGAAACCGGCACGCCCTCCACCATCACAAGTCGAATCTTTTGGCAGTCGATGATCCTGGCCGCTGGAGGGTTCGTCGGTCTCGTCGACAGCAGCATCATCGCAATCGCAGTACCAAACATCGCATCCGATTTCGACGCGTCAGTCAGCGTTGTTCAATGGACAAGCGCCGGGTTATCTCTTAGCCATGGCCACCGTGATCCCACTCACTAGTTCACTCTGCCACCGGTATGGCGCCCAACGCACATGGGTTATGAGCCTCGCGGTTTTCACGGGCGCCACGCTGGCCGCCGGTCTCGCATGGTCTCTTAGCTCGCTCATTGCATTTCGTGTAATCCGGGGGTTGGGTGGCGGCATGCTCTTCCCTCTCATGAGGGCTTCTGGCCGTAGAAATCGCAGGCCAGTCTCGAATGGGCAGGGTAATGGCATTAACCGCAATCCCCGTGCAGATTGCGCCGATCGTCGGACCTGTCCTAGGTGGGATCATCATCGACCAGTCATCCTGGCGATGGGCACTGTGGGCCAGTATTCCGCTAGCACTACTGGCATTAATCCCTGCTGCCTTGTGGATTCCAAACAGACTCACAGAGAGCACGACTCGGGTGGACTACTGGTCAATTCTCATGCTCATGCCAGCCATGGCGGTCATACTGCTATTTCTAACCCGGGTGTCTTCATCAGATTTCTCGGTGCCCACCTTCGTGTTCGGAATAGTCGCTGTTTGCCTGCTGTTTGCTTTCTTCAAACGCGCAAAATCCTCGACAGAAGCGTAGGCTTCGAACGACGTTACTAAAGATCACGTCCTTCAAGGCCACCACCCTCATTGTGTTCATCAACAATTTTGGGATGATGGGAATTACATTCCTGATACCACTGATCATTGAGACTTCCAACCCTAATGAATCCGTACTTACCGCAGGTCTCTCACTGGCTCCGCAGGGTATCGGAATGCTACTAGCAGTCCTGTATGTTGGGAAGAAAATCGATATCTCTGGCGACCCACGAAAACTCGTATTCGCGGGGTTGACAGGTGTGGCTATCACGACTCTCGGGCTCGCCATCGTCGCAAATGACCTATCAGCACCCATCGCGTTGGCTCTACTTCTTGCCCGTGGTGTAGCTTTGGCCTTCGCTGTCGCTCCAACGATGCTGACTCTTTACGCGGGATTGCCGACCGAGAAATACGCGGAGGCCACCACTACAAACGCCATCGTCCAGCAGATTGCAGGAGCATTCGGTGCTGCCTTTGCCGCCGTCTCCATTCAAGTCGCCAGTCAGTACATCAGCGACCAAAGCTCGGCATTTGGCATAGTCTTTGCCGCTCTCGCGATCATAACTGCGGCCGCTCTCTTCTCTACTCGCGGACTACCAGCAAAGAACAGCGAGTAGGAGATCACATGCATACCAGAGGCAACCGACACCATGAAGCCACCCCAAGCTGGCGAACAGGTCTTAGATGCAGGCAACAAAAGACGCTCTACCAGGCCACTCAGCCAGAAGCATTAATGAGAATTATTTTTAAAAATGTAATTTTTCAAAGTCGGGCGCAGTGTGAAAAATTTTCACTATTTTTTTGCTATCGACTTGAGTCATTGACCAAGCACTCAACCCATACTCCCCCGGAGCAGGTATCCATCCTGCTGCCCTCGTTGGCAGGTCAACCGAGCTCACACTCATCGACACGATGATTTCTCGCACCGCACGCGGCTTACATAACAGAGGAATCATTGTGCATGGGTTGCGCGGCGTTGGAAAAACAGTGCTCTCAATGAAATTGCGCGTAAAGCTGAGGCTGCGGACTGGCTGACTGTGCGCATGAAGCAACGAGCGATAAAAAGAACAACAAGCATGTGCGAACTAGATTGGCTCGTGAACTAACTCAAAGCGCACGAAAAAAATTAGCGTGAGAAAACGCTGGAAGCACATCCTTGATATATTGCCGGTTATCAGCGCTTTCTCCACGACACTAGGCTTCACCGGCGTCTCTTTGAATACCGCCGTATCTGCGCTTTAGACGACGCTACCTCTTAGCCCACTTTCTTGGTCGCTTTTTCGTAGCTTTTTTGCTTTAGTGGTCTTCTTCGTTGTCTTTTTCGCCGCCTTTTTGTTGCCTTCTTGGGGTTTTCGGCGTCTTTGGCACGCCTCTCGGAGAGTAGTTCGCAGGCGTCGAGCGTCGGTAAGCGTCTCGGGGTGTCGCCGCGTCGGAGCGACGCGTTGGTTTCGCCGTCGGTGACGTAAGCGCCGAAGCGCCCATCTTTGATGAGCATGGGCTTGCCGGACACGTCGTTGTTGCCGAGCACCTGGATCGCCTGCGGCGCGCTGCGTCCCCTGTCGTTTCGGCTCGGCGTAGATCGCCAGTGCCTCGTCAAGGGTGATGGTGAGCAGCTGCGCTTCGCTGGCGAGCGACCGGGAATCGCTGCCTTTCTTCAGGTACGGCCCGTAGCGACCGTTCTGCGCAGTGATCACTTCCCCATCAGGCGCCACGCCGACTTCACGTGGCAGGCTAAGCAGCTGCAGCGCATCATCCAAGGTGACGGTGGAGGTCTCCATGGTGCTGAACAACGATTGGCTTTTCGGGTTTGAGAATCTCCTGAATAAGCTCGTTCGCGGCGTTTTTCTTTTGCGCCATCGCCGCTTTTGGTTTCCCAGTTTTTCGCCCGTTTACCTCTCTGGCGGCGCGCGCTGCGCGTCCTCGGCGGCCCGTTCCTCCGCGATCTTTTCTCGGCAACTTCGGCGGCGCTTTCACCGTTCCGCATCGGTCACCACTTCGGTGACGTACGCGCCGTAGCGTCCTTCTTTGGCCACCACCATGCGCCCGTTCGCCGGGTTCACGCCCAGCTCCCGCCCGCTTTTGCGGCGTGGCGAACAGCTTCTCCGCCACCTCCAGCGTCAGCTCGTCAGGGGGTCACACTGTCCGGCAGGTTGGCCCGCTGGTGCTCTGGTTCGCCGTTCTTATCGACGCCCACCACACGCTCCAGGTACGGGCCGTACCGCCCTCGCGCGCACCACGATGCTTCGCCCTTCGGCATCGTTGAACAGGTGCAGGGAGTTGACCAACCGGGCGTCGATATGCTCCAGGTTATCGCGCACCAGGGCTTTTCAAACCGCCCAGTCGGGCCACGGTTTCGGCGGTCCGGTCGGAGGCATCAGCATTGCCGAAATAAAATCCGGTGAGCCAGTCGGTGCGGTCTTCATTGCCGGTGGCAATGTCGTCGAGCTCGTCCTCCATGGAGGAGGTGAAGTCGTAGTCCACTAACGACGCAAAGCTGGATTCCATGAGTCCCAACCACTGCGAATGCCACCCATGATGGCACCAGGCGTTGCCACGGGAGTACACGTAGCCACGGTCTTGGATGGTTTTTGATGATGGAGGCGTAGGTGGAGGGGCGCCCAATGCCCAGGTCTTCCATTTTTCACCAGGCTGGCTTCGGTGTAGCGAGCCGGAGGGTTGGTGGAGTGACCATCGGCAGTGACGTCCTCGGCAGTCAGGGCGTCGCCAGCCGTCAGGCGTGGCAGGCGCTTTTCGGCATTGTCGGCGACATCACGGCCGTCGAGAGTAGAGACCTCAACATAGGCTTTGAGGAATCCGGGAAAAGTGATGGTGCGTCCGGTTGCGGAGAATTCGCATTCCTCGCCAGTACGAGCAACACCATTAATGGTGACTTTCATGGACGTTCCCCGCGCGTCAGCCATTTGCGAGGCCACTGTGCGCTGCCAAATCAGCTCGTAGAGCTTGAATTCTTCCGCATCAAGCTGGCTGTGCAGCTGCCCCGGGGTGGCAAAGGTCTCACCTGCCGGACGGATCGCCTCGTGGGCCTCCTGCGAGTTCTTCACCTTGCGCGTGTATTGCCTGGGGCATCAGCAACATATTCCGCGCCATATAGCTCGCGTGCCTGCGCACGAGCAGCACTGATGCCAGACTCGGACAGCGTTGTGGAGTCTGTACGCATATAGGTAATGTGCCCGTTTTCGTACAGGCGCTGCGCGATACGCATGGTGCGTTCGGAGGTGTAATGCAGTTTACGTCCCGCCTCCTGCTGCAGCGTGGAGGTCATAAACGGCGGATACGGCTTGCGAGTGTAGGGCTTTTCCTCCACATTTGCCACGCTCATGGAGGCTTTGTGCAGGTTCTCAGCCAGCGCCTCGAGCGGTGTCCGCGTTCAAGACAACGGCGTTGTTTTCAGTTCGCCTTTGTCGCTGAAGTCGCGCCCCACGGCCACGCGCTGCTTGTCCACGGCAGTCAACCGCGCGTTGAAGCGCCGTGGATTATCGCCATCGTCTTTGCCGGTGTCCAACTCGGCAGTCAGGTCCCAGTAGGTGGCGGGCACGAAGGCCATGCGCTCGCGCTCGCGCTCCACAATCACGCGGTGGCCATCAGATTGCACGCGTCCAGCTGATAGCCGCGGTACGACTTTTTTTCCACAGCACCGGGGAAATTTCGCAGCCGTACAGGCGGTCTAGGGATGCGGCGGGTTTCCGCGCATCCACCAGGTTGTCGTCCAGCTCGCGGGTGTTTTCGGCAGCAGCAAGGATCGCTGGTTTAGTGATCTCATTGAACACCATGCGCCGCACTGGAACTTTTTGGCTTCAATACTTCCAGCAGTGCCAGCGATGGCTTCCTGTCGCGGTCGGGGTCTGTGGCCAGGAAAAGCTCGTCAACGTCTTTTGAGCTTCGGGCTTTCAAACCGCGACTTTTTCTTTTTGTCAGGGCTGACCACGTGACAGCGCGGTAAACCCGTGGTCAACGTCCACGCCAAGGCGCGCCCATGCTTCCTTCTGTGTTTTGCTGGGACGTCGGCAGCACCACGGGGCAGGGTCACGAATGTGACCCACAGACGCCTCAACAACGTAATCCGGACCCCAGGTAGGGTGCGATTTTGGCTTTTGTCGCTGATTCGACAATAACGAGGCGCCTGGTCCCTTTTGCTGCCACGGGTTGTACGTCCTTATATCGCGAGTTTTATTTCTTCCCTTGCCTACCGTACACAGTTCTCAAGGGAAAGCTGTTCTAATATGCTAACAGGGTGTCTCGCGTCCTGTCAAGCAGCATCCCCCTACACCAAAAACACCCCCAGTGTCTCGGGGTGTGTCTCTAGAGGGCGCGAACCTTCTCTGCCTGCAGCCCTTTGGCACCTTCACCGATCTCAAACTCAACTGTGTGATTTTCCACCAAGGTGCGGAAAAACCACTGCCCTGGATCTCGGAGTAGTGGACGAAAACGTCGTCGGAGCCGTCGGCTGGCGCGATGAAGCCGAAGCCCTTCCTCAGCGTTGAACCACTACAGTTCCCTGTGCCATACTTTTTAAAACCTTTTCTTGCTATCGAACACTCCGCTTAGAGTATTGGGTTGATAATCAACAAGACCTAGTGTGTCACGTTTTGGCGACACAGCGATAGTCCCATCCCACTTTCACAGATTATTCACAGAAATGAACCGCTTTTTGGCGAAGAAACGCTCTCTGATCACCGAGCGCCACCAGGGCACCTGCACTCACATGGTGACTCTCCGCGCGCCCTGCCCGCTACGCTGAGTGGCCCGAGGGCAGTGGTCCGCGACGTCGATAAGCTCTATGAGCACCAGGGCGGAGCTGCGGCGCGCGTGGAACGGCGAACATGTGGTCTTGGCCACGGGGTACTCCTCAGGCAAGTCGCTGGCGTACCAGCTGCCAGTTATTACGACGCTCGTCGAACGACCCCACCGCCTGCGCGCTGTACATCACGCCCACGAAGGCCCTGGGTTCGGACCAGCTCACTCGTCCGCCACGATGTTCAGGCCGCGCCTGACGACGGCGACACACCCTATCGACGCCCGCCGCCACATCCTGTGATGCCGCGCGCTGGGTGTTCACCAATCCCGACATGCTGCACACGATTCTTCTGAACCACAAGCAGTGGCAACGGTTATTCCGCCACCTCACGTACGTGGTCGTTGATGAATGCCATGCCTACCGAGGCGTTTTCGGCGCGCACGTGGCCTTAGTATTACGCCGTCTGCGTCGCATTGCCGCGCATTACGGCTCGCACCCAACCTTTTTCTTTCGCCTCCGCCACCTCCGCAGATCCCGCCGCACATGCTTCCCGACTCTCGGTCTTTCCCGTCACCGCCGTCACTGACGACGCTTCCCCCGCCGGCGCCCGCACCATCATGCTGTGGCAGCCTGATAAATCTGCGGTTGCCGACGCCGCTGGCTTCATGGCCACTTCCATCGCAGAAGGTGCCCGGACCTTGGGGTTTGTGCGCTCTCGGCGGCAGGCAGAAATAGTGGCGCTGCGCTGTGCGGAAGAACTAGCGATGATGGGTCGCACTGACCTATCTCATCGCGTCGCCTCGTATCGCTCCGGCCATCTTGCGGAGGATCGCCGCAAACTGGAGCGCATGCTCGATAGTGGGGAACTCCTCGGCGTCGCCTCTACGAACGCCTTGGAATTGGCATTGATGTCGGAGGGCTGGATACGGTGATAATTTCCGGCTATCCCGGCACTGTCGCATCGTTTTGGCAGCAAGCGGGCCGTGCGGACGTCGTGGTCAAGGTGCCCTGGCTGCGTTTATTGCTCGGGATGATCCACTGGACACGTATCTGGTGCACCACCCGGAAGCCCTTCTTGACCGCCCGCTTGAGCAGCACGTATTCGACCCGACTAATCCTTTTGTTCTGCGCACACACATGCTGGCTGCAGCGGTAGAAATTCCTCTCACGGATGAAGACATTGCAGAATTTCATGCAGAAAAGGTTGTGGAAGAACTTGTTGCGGAAAAGCTCATGCGCCACCGAAAAACGGTGGTACGCCATGGAGGCACCAGCAACGCTTCGAGGCGGTTCGGAGGTTTCATTGTGGATTCCACCGATGGCAGGACTGTTGGGAACCATTGACCGGGCGAGAGCTATGACGCAGACGCATCCGGGTGCGGTTTACCGCACCAAGGCGAATCGTTTGTCATTGATTCCCTTGATGACGACCTCGCCCTCGCCCACCCAGAAGAGCCCGGTGGACTACACCTATGCCCGCACCACCAAAAACATCCGCAGCTCCTGGACGAGGGTGAGTGATTGGGTATCCAACGTTGATGTCGAAGTTACTGAGCAAGTCATCGGCTACACGCGGGATTCAGGAGATTATTCCTCGACATGCCGCCGCAGGTGCCGGAAAAACACGCGGTGAGTGTCTCACGGCACGGCAGTCCTGGCGCGCTGCACGCGGCAGAGCATGCGGCGATTGGGCTACTTCGCGCTTTCGCGCACATGTGACCGCTGGGATCTGGAGGGTTGTCCACAGTGATGAGGGCATGCCGACAATATTTATCTCACGACGGACTAAGGCGGCGCAGGGTTTGTCGACTGCGGTTTTCCGGCGGTTCAAGGAGTGGATGACCGCAACATACGAGCGATTCGTTTGTGTGAGGCGAGTCCGGATGTCCTTCCTGTGTGCAGTCCCGAAATGTGGTAATGGTAACGAGCCGTTAGATCAAAGGCCGGGGCACTGGAACTTCTGGGGATGTGATTAAGCGGCTCGGTTGATCTCGTCGTTTGCGACGTCCCGCGATGCTTACCGCCCAGCGGCTGTCACGGTGCTTGATGGTGGGCGTCACTGGCCCTTGGGGCATGGTTGTCACGGTGCTGCCGTCGGGCATGATCCAGCGACGGTGGCGTCCTGGTGATAGATGGCGGTTACCATGCCGTCGGTTTTGGAGGTTATGGCGGCGGCGACGCAGGCTAGTTGGAGGTTGGCTGGCGCGGTGGCGTCCACCTTGGTCGTAGGGGAACAACGTGGTCGATGTCGCACACCTCGGCGCGTGCGCCACAGCCTCGGGAAGCGGCAGCCACCGTCGCGGCCTTTCACAAAGGCTTTCATTGCCTTCGGGGATGCGGTAGGCGGGGGTGTGCGCGTTGGCGTAGCAGTCAATGTCACGAGTGCGCGTCACCCGGTCAAGCCATTCTGCAGCAGAGTGGCATCAAGAGTATGAGTGCCGCCGAAGTTGACGGGCTGGTGGTTGTCTTGTGGCGCATAGAGGTTCAGCACGACAGTGGCTGTGGTTTGCTGGCGGATTAACTGTAGTAGCGCTTGAGCTTGAGTGCAGTGTTCCCTGGCCGCCACGGATTTTCAGGATCGTGTGCACCTCATGGCCTTCATCGGCGCGGAATGTGCAGGTGAGGGGTTGATATGCCATCGGGCTGATGCGACATATCGAGTTGTTCCTCGGATTTCGTAGGCGGAGCGTTCCGCCGCAGGTGGATCTATCTGGGTGATAATCTCCTTGATCTTTCGGTGATGGTGCGTGCGGTGATGACATTTGCCGAGGCTTGGTGGGTGAGCAGACGGATTATCTCTTCCTCCAACAAGCGGAAGGAGTTCGTCTTTCACTGAGACACAGGCATGTTCGATTGCTACCAAGCGGGCACGGTCAAGGTGTCGCATAGTTAAGGCAAATTCGCACAGCAGGAGGCATGCGTTTTGAGCTGATCTGCGATATAGAGGTTTGTGCGAATAACCCGCACCCTAGCCCTGTTCCCACAACAAGGCGGCGGATAAAGGAATCCTCATCCACCTCCTCCAAAACCATCTGGGAACAGCGCCAACCAGTCGCAGAGGAAGTTGTAGTTGGTGCGCATGGACATACACGCGCACGGGATCAGCAGGATCGCAACACGTGTAATATGCTGTTGTTTCAGTCATATTTTCCCGAGATACTAAAAATTCTTTTCCTAGCACCTACTCTACCAAAACCTCATCGCCTGTAGCAACCAAAAATAGGAAAAATTTCTCGATAAACCTTTACGCCGCTCCACAAGCGCTCCGCCCTATACCGGCCCAGCCTTCTGCCACGGCCTCCTGCCCACCGGACCGTGCCCGTATAGTCACATCCAGCCCGTCAACGGAACATTCAACAACCGACGCGCCATTCACAACAGCCACCCGATCAGCAGCCGAACATGCATCCCGCCCGTAGCGGCGTAGCGCACCAGCCACGGCAGCGAGGTCGCTGGCAGTTTGGGCGCGGTGCTTGTCCACCACCATGCCACCCAGCCACGCAATGGTGAGAAACACGCTCACCAGCGCAGCGACAATCCCTGCGGTGGTGATGCTGCTCGCGGTTTCTCAGCCGGGCACACGGCCTCGGCCTCCATGGTGCCCAGCGGGCTGGGGACTTCGCCACTGCCCGCACCAGCTCACCATCGTGAGCAATATCGACGGTTCCCCGTGGCGGTGTGTACTCGGTGCCAATGGCGTGCGCCCTGGCGGCTGCACCGGCGGCGTCAACAGCAGCGATGTAGTCCGCCAGGGTCACTAATCCACTCACCATGAGTGCCCCCCACCAGCACCAACGAGCTGAGCGCTAGGGCGGCTTTCAATGGTGACGGATCCTGTGTCGTTCATTTAACGTCGGCTCAACGCATCCGTGATGATGCCCTGCAGGGCCCTCACTGATTCCGCCGCCACTGACCACCAGGTACAACGCCCCGGCGAGTGCCGCTGCGGCGAGGCTGCCCAGCGCGTATTCGATGGTGCTCATTCCACGATCATCGCTATGAAATTGCTGAAGTTGCTGCAACATTTTTTACTCCTTTAGTTCAACATGGTTGCCCCGAGGCTGATCACCGTTGGCGCCAGCCCCAGGATGAAAAATGCAGGTAGGCAGCACACTGCGAGGGCAGGGCACTGAGTACGCCTGCCCGTTCGGCTGCGGCGGTGGCCGCGTGCGCGGTGTCGTTACGAAGTTTGTCCACAATGCGTTCGCACCCGTCGATAACGCGCCCCGGAACGTTCAGACATGGTGGCCAGTGCGGCGAGTTCCCCCAACCCTTCGATGCCGCGCATGGGTTCCCACGCCCGCCCAGCACTCACCCCGATGGCAAGAAGGGCCTGTACGCTGCGCCATTGCTCGTTCTCACTGACGCTTGCCACCGCCGTAGCGGCGTGCGCGGTGCTGAGTCCCGAGTGAATGCAGGCAGCGAACAACTCAATGTCAGCCGCAATGGCCAGGATGTCTGTGGGGCCGTCACGCACGCGTATCGACGCCTTCCGCTCGATCCGCATTGACGGTGCCACCCCCACCGTCGTAGCCAGCACGAGACAGGCTAAAGCTAGCAGCATCATGATGTCGCCTTCCCCATGATTCGTTGCGTGACCAAACAAAACCAGCTGTGGTCAATCCGGTCCCTCGCCACCAGGAGAGTTCCCCAGGCCGCCCCCGAGTAGAAAGTGCAGCGGATCCGCCCCCAACAGTCCACCCATGCCAATCCCCACAACCGGAAGAATGCTCAACACCATCGCTGTGGCCTTAGGGCCCCCTGCAGCGCAGCACGCGTCGCAGCAGCGTGGGTGAGCTGGGCGTCGATACGCCGTTGGGCGTTTTTCGCACAGCGCCACCAGCGGAATGCCGTGCCGTGCTGCTACCTTCCAGAGTTGCCCCACACGGACCAGGTCGGGGCAGGAGGAACTGATAAGAACATTGGCACCATCGCCACCTCCAGCGGACCGGGCGGCGGCGACTCGCACGGCGTCGCGAAGCTCCGAAGGCGCATCAGAACTGAGCGAATCAACCGCCACCCCCAGCGCGTGCGGCATACCGTTCCCCGGCGCGCAGATCCCCAATCACGAACCCCAGGAACGTGCTGGTGTGAGAGCGTATCGAGGTAGCTCGGGCGCGCTGGCGCGCGGTGCGGATCGCCCAGACGATAGTCCCTGACCACCAGCATCGCACTGAGGATCAGGCTCACCGGCCCTTTCAACAAGACCAGCAGCAACACGGCAAGCGCTGGTGTTTTTCTTCCAGGTTTTTTCGCTCCGTAATGCGATGCAGCGGCGCGGCATCGGGCACGAGCAACGCGCCCGCGCATAGCAACAGCGAGGTCATGCACGCAAGCTCCTCGAAACCTGGTTGTGGTCCAAGGTCGGATTGCCACAGCACACGGGTACATACCGGGTTTCCTTCCAGTACCCCAATCTGATGCAGAATACGTCCGTGCGAGGTACGTCGTACGGCCAGCACCACGCGGATGGCTGCGCTGAGCTGGGAATGCAGTGCCGCACGATCCAGCCCACCGAGGGCGGCGAGGGCTCATGCGCGCCGATTTCCATCAAGGAATTGCGTGAATGGTGCCGGCACCACCTTCGTGCCCAGTGTTGAGCGCGGCGAGCAGATCCACCACTTCCGCCCCACGTATCTCACCGACAATGATGCGGTCAGGCCGCATACGCAGAGCCTGTTTCAACAGGTCCGACATGGTGATCTGGCCTTGACCTTCCACATTGGTGCGTGGAGACCAGGTTCACCACATGTGGGTGGGGCGGATGCAGCTCAGGGGTGTCTTCGATGCAGATGATGCGTTCGTTGTGCCCAATGGCAGCCAGCATGGCACCCAGCAACGTGCGTTTTCCCTGCCGCCAGTGCCGCCCACCACCAGGAAGGCTTTCTTGATTCCACAATCCCGTGAGAGTGTCAGCATATCGGAGGGCATGGTGCCGCGATCCACCAGGCCATCAAGCGTGGTCACTGCCTGGCGAAGCACACGCAGGACAAGCATGTACCACCATCCGCTGGCGGGCTGAGCAGGGCGTGAACACGAATGCTACTGTCGTCATCCCGGCGGGAGACGACCATCAGCAAAGGGCTGCGCATCATCCAAACGCCTGCCACACGCCACGGCGAGCCGGGTAGCCAGCTGGCGGACCTCATCATCCGAATCGAAACGCAAGCCCGCTTTCTGCAGGCCCTGCCCGCGATCAAACCAAATACCGTCCGGCCGTTGACCACCACGTCTGTCACCCCTCTATTGCCAGCACTTGCTCCAAAATCCCTGCCCCCGTCAGAATCGTTGCGAAGTTTACGTAGCACCCCAGCACATCAACTATCGCTGATCACCCCCGCTTCTTCCCGTACCAACTGCGCAATATCAGCGGCCGCAGCGCCGGGGCGTTCCGCCAGCCTGCGCTGCACTTTCTCCACCAGCACCTCATACATTGAGCTCATCCATCACATCCAGCGCCACCTGGTCAGCGGCCGAGGAATACTGCGCAATCCTTGCGTTTCCACGGTTTTAGCCAGCCGCGGCACACTGGGCTACCTCCCCACGATGGGCAGCTGGGCCACGCGTTCCACCTCGTCCGCGTCCATGCCCGACCATCCCGATGCCTCAGCACCCGATCGGGTGGATACGCGGCTTTCAGTTGCGCCGCCAGGGTGGTTGCCGCCGCTACGGCCCGAACCTCAGCAGGAAATGACCAGCGCCACCAGATCACATAAACCCAGAACAGCCGCGTCGCAGGTGTCCACCACCACAAGATTGTCGCCTGTTTGCGCACATTCCACAGCGGAACTGACCCGCGCGGGTCGAGCGAAAAGCCATCAGCCATGGTGGTACGCGCGCTGGTCAGCACGGCCACCTCGCTTTTTGGTGTGCGGCAGCGCCTGCGCAGTCCGACGCCCCGACGAAACCGTCACCAAGGCTTTAGGTCCTGCCACCGCGCGCCGGTCGTGTTTTCACATTCCCAGCAGGGAGGTCGGCGACCGCCGCTGCGGGCACGGCATCGATCAGCAGGGGCGGGTGCACCGGTCGGGGCGATGCTGGCGGCAAGGACGCTGGTTTCGGCACCGCCGCACACTACGCAGACTCCGATGGTGCGAGCTGCTGCCGCGTGCCCGGTTGTGACGCCCCAGCATTGCCAGCAGTTTCGGTGCCTGCGCGGGCAAGAGAAACGCGTGCTCGGCATGGCATTCCATGGCGCGTCGCCAATCCACAGGCCCCTGGTCCAGCCCCAGGAAGAACACGCGGTCACGGCGTTCCGTGGTGAATACGGCGGCGGTGGCGGCGTCGACAAGCACGGCTGAGGCGCTTCTTGACGCCCGCACAACCTCCGCGCAGGCACACACGTTTCACCACCGGCCGCCCGTGGCTGCTGCAACGTGCATGGCTTGGATGCAGAACCGGATCCTCGACGGCAACCACGATGGCTTCTTGCTGTACACCTGACATGCCTTCATGCTGCGCTCGGCTGGGGCGTGCCCGGCAATGAGCATACATGCGAGGTTGTGGATAACTCGTCTAGGAAGCAATGCTTGTGGATAACGTTCTGCAAGCCAGCAATTTTTGAGCTATGGCGACACGAAACGAACAGCCAGCTTCCCGTCGTTTCTCCACGCTCTAGGGCTTCCAGGAACTGCGGCAACTGCTCGTGTCCACCACGGCGGTGAGATCCATCGAACATCGCCACGCGCCACTGCCTCCAGCGACCATGCCAGGGAATCCGTGCCGTCTGCAGGGTGTTCGGCTAGCCAGGCACCAACGTTGAACCCAGCTGCAGTTTTGTTTTCCAGCCAGAGTGCCAGCGTGCCGATCTCACATCCGGTGCCTGCGAGGCATTACCCACTCTGACCAGGCGACCGCCACTGCGGAGCACACGAAAGCTCTGGGCTGGTGGCGTCGCCGCCCACCGGGTCAACAACAATGTCGTAGGTGCCGTCGGGAATGTCGCGCAATCCACTTCGCAGGTAGGCGGTTCGGTACCCGGATTTGAGGGCTAAGGCTTGTTTTCCGGGGTACCGACGACCGCGTCACACGGTCCCGCACCCAAAGCCTGGGCCACCTGCTGGAACTGCGAACCCAATCCCCCAACCCCAGCGTTGACCAACAGCGATTCGCTTTCGGCGAGGCGCGCGACCGTCGTCAAGGCGAGGTGCGCGGTCACAGTGTTGATGGGCACCACCGCCGCGAGGTCATGATCCAGCTTCTGAGGGATGGGGGCGACCAGCGTTGCTGGGGTGCACACACCTCGAGAAGCCCCGGCAGCTGGAAGGATTGCGGCGACCAGCTGCCCTTCGGCGAGGTGATTCACGCCTCACCAAGAGCACGGACAGTGCCCGAAACCTCAGGCCGGGGAACGAAGTCCGGGTTCGAGGGCATGGCCCAATAGTCCAGAGGGCATCAATAAGCCCCAGTCCAGCGGTATGAACCGTGATGCTTACCTGCCCAGGTTCCGGTGTCGGTTCTGGTTTCTGCACATACTGCAGGCCACCATTATTCACTGTGTGAGGCGTACACATTTCCTCCTATATCAGTAGGCTTACATAGAACAGTATACTGATATAAAGGCAGACTGGTCAACGAATCTGGGGATGAAAAATACTTTATGCAAACCTGTTGCACTAACGGCGTTCAACCTTTAAAGTAAAGAAGGCAAGAGCGCGTTATCCCCTGCTAGATAATACTTTTCCCCACCTGCTCCCTGCATAAAAGGACGGTCCGCGTCTCGGGGGTGTGGCGCGGACCGTCATCACCCGGTTTCGGGGGTGAACCGGGCAGGCCACACCGTATATCGGGGCCTTGCGAAATCCATTATGGCACACGATTTTAAGTAGCGCAACCCGACTTCTACCACACGTTTTTGTCTGGGTGTCGCTAGACTGGGCGCTGTGAAGAAAGCAGATCAGTCAGCCCTCCCGCGTCGCGGCGTTTTTGATCTGGACAAGACAATTATCGCCACTTCCTCAGCATTTGCCTTCGGCCGGGAGTTCATGAACAACGGACCCATCACCGCCTGTAGAGGCGCTACAGCTCAGCATGGCCAAAGCAATGTATATGTTCGCACGGCACACCAGTGATCAGATGGATTCAACACGCGACCAGCTAGCCACCATGGTCGCCGGGTGGGATGTCGAGCAGGTCCGCACCATTGGCGAGGAAACCCTTCACAACGTGGTGACTCCCACCATCTACGCGGGAGGCCCGCGATCTGATCAAAGCCCACCACGAACAGGGCCACGAAGTGATCATTATTTCCGCCTCCGCCACAGACTTGGTGGAACCCATCGCCCGGGAACTCAGGGGTGGACCGCACTGTGGGCAGCCAGCTCGGTATAAAAGATGGAAAATACACCGGCGAGGTGCTGTTTTTACTGCAAAGGGCCGCAAAGGCTGGAGGCCATTAATGCACTGGCCAAAGAACGGAACTATGACCTCAGCAAAAGCTTTGCCTATTCGGACTCCGCCACGGACCCTGCTCCATGCTGGAAGCCGTGGACATGCTGTAGCTGTCAATCCCGATCGTGCTCTCAAGAAGGAGGCATTGGCACGGGGTGGGACATCTCGCAGCTTCAAAAACCCAGAACCCTGTTTCAAACTCGGGACATGGGCATTGGCGCAGGCGTGGTCGCGGGCATTGCCGCCGTCACCGTTGGCGGGTGGTGGCTTGCCCGCCGAGGAAAGCCCGGTCCAGCTTAAACAGCACGCGCTATCCTCGGCCTCTTCAGCCCCAGCTTCCCGAGGCGCGCAGCAGGAAAAACCGGATCTTTTAGGGATCGTCCTGGTGGCGGTGTAGGTACGTTTCGGGACGGCCAACCCTCGCGGATCAAAACCCGTCATCACAGCCGTCACCCGGGACGCCACACGCGCAATACTGCCGCTGCGGGGCCAAAAATTCACCGGCTTCAAGTTCCATGTGCACAAAAACCGGAAGTAGCCCGGCACGGGGATGGGCAGGACCAACAATGAGTTGCGCGAGCGTCGATAGGCGTGAGGCACCGGAGAGTGGGGTACCGGAGCCACCAAGGAGGGCATCAAGACGCGCGAGCACCTGCAACGGCGCGCGTTGGAAGGTGCGGGCAGTGGCTTGCAGCTGGGCGGGCGCGAGGAGACTGTAGGCGCTGACCTCCGCATCCTCACTACCCCGCTGAGGAGAGCGGACGGCGAGCACCCTCGGACCGCCGATTCGGAGCTTGTGATCTCCGAGCGGCGGCGAGATTCACGGGGCGTCGATGCATAGCGGCAATCGCAGCTGACGCGCGCTGCTCCGCATCCGCTACTCCTGCCACAGTGGCCAAAGCGTCAAGGGGGTGCGCAAAAGACATGAACCGAGGATACTCTTGAGTGATAAGTTCACTAACACTGAAAATCGTGGCACGATTGGCTATAGATTCAACTCGCTGATTTTGGAGGATTACGCACCGTGAGCAACACAAACGGACTATTCACCGATGGATCTGACCCCTCACGCCCGCGCGCGAATTCCATCCCCTTAACAGATTCGGATGCTTTACACCGCAGAAAACGGGTCTATTGGCGACCTGGTCAGCGATGCCACCGCCCAAATGTCCAGCCTGGTCCGCGCCGAGAGTGGAGTTGGCCAAGGCGGAGATCGCCACGGAAGTGAAAAAGGGTGTCTCGGGGCGGCGGCCTGTTCGGCGTGGCTGGCATTATTGCGCTGTATAGCCCATTCTTCTTTTTTCTTCTTCGTCGCGGAGGTGCTGAACATTTGGTTGCAGCGCTGGGCTGCGTTCCTCATTGTGTTCATCATCATGCTGGTTCTTGCAGGCTTGTTCGCCCTGTTCGGCTGGAGAAAGGTCAAGAAGATCGGCATGCCTAAAGAGACCATCGAATCGGTCACGGAGCTGCGACAACTCATCCCCGGCAAGGGATCTAAAAGCCATTGATGCCCCGACGGTGGGATGTATAGCTAATTGGGTTCCTCTCCCTCTGAAGTTGCTGCAGAAGGCCCTTTAGTCACGAGTTCGTGCATACCCGTGGTGTCCGGCTCCACGCCGCCACTGCTGGCGACCCCACAGACCCCTGATTCTCCTCCTCCACGACCACACCGGGGCTGGTTTGATTACATTCACTCCATTTCCCCGCTCGCGGCGGCTGGGGTTCCACGTTGCGGCATTGGACATGCGGATTCGGCAGTCCGACAAACCCCCATCAGGCTGACTGGCATCCGCTGTCGCCGTGGGGATGTCGCAGGAGTCATCCAGTCTCTGAGGTCACAAAGCGCGCCCACATCGTTGGCTGTGGGTCCGGGGGTGCCGTCGCGTGGACACTCGCCGCAAACTACCCTGAGCACACTTTGTCGCTCACTAGTATGTGTGCCGCCGACCCCTCCGACTATCGGCAGCTCCAGCGCACGCGCCCCTGGCTGTTACTTCTCGACGCCCGCCCCTTCCGCACCCCCACTCACAGGCTCCGCAGCCTCACCCACCCCAGTTTCCACCACACACAGAATTGTTTGCCCAAGCTGCCGACCTGCGCACCAAAGGTGCCGACATTGCCCATGTTGATGATGCCATGCGCAGAAACGCCCGACTCGGTCCGCACGTTTGCCGCTGAAATGGCACAGAGACCACATCACCCGTCCAACACTTGTGATTCATGGCGATGGTATGCTCTGCCCGCATTTCCTGGAGTTCGCCGCCCGGCGCGTCCGCAGAGAGTCAGTGTCAGTCAGCCATATTCCCGAGACGAAAAACGCTGCCCTCACGTGGAAAAACCCGAGGGATTTTTGTGGCCTCGCTACTGACCTTTGTGGGCTAGCGGGCACACAGTTTTGGGTATTCACGGGGTCAACAAGCTTAGTGATGTCCCCAATCTTGCCCCTGCACGTCGGCTGCAGTGAGGACGTATCCGGTGTCCGTGTTGTCGGTAGCGGCACCAAACACCACACCAAGAACGTTGCCATTGACGTCCACCATCGGGCCGCCGGAATTGCCTTGGCGAATGGAGCCGCGCACGGTGTACGCCTCGCGGTCCACACGCCCGCTGGCGTAGATGTTTGGTCCGTTGATGGTGATCTTGTCGCGGACCCTGGCGGGGGCAGCCTCGAAGGGACCGGAAGCGGGGAATCCCATGACGATGGCATCGTCGCCTGAGGACGCTACCTCAGGGCGCCCAGGGAAGTGCGGGAGGTCTAGACCAGGGCTGCGGAGAACCGCGATGATCTTCGGCGGGTCGTAGAACACCACGCTCGCTTCTTTAACGCCGAGCGCCGTGTCAAGGTGCACGGTGTCAGTACCTGCGACGACGTGGGCGTTGGTGATCACCATGTCGGGAGCCGCCACAAAGCCGGACCCCATGAGGCGGCGGCGGCACTGCTGGGCGTCGCCAAGGATGTGGATGACGGACGGCCGCAGTTGTTCCACTAGGGCAACGTTGTCCACTTTGATGGCGGGCGCTTCGACTTCACGGGTGACGTGGTCTTCAAACGGCGAAATGAGCGGTGGCAACCCACTTTCGTTGAGCATGGCCGAGATTTTCGCAGGCAATTGCCCCATGAAGCTGGGGGTGAAATTATCCACGAACCCCAGAATGTGGGATTGCCGCACACCTTGGGCAACGGCGGACGTCCCGCCAGTGGCCAGCGGGATGGCCACAAGCCACGCAACGATGAGGGTGGCTAGAGCCTGGAACACTGCCCCGATGGTCGAGTCGATACGCTGGGCGCTTTTGAGCCGCATGTTGTCCCGCACCCCGGCCCCCAGCAGGCCACCAACAAGGTTACCCATGCCCACCAGCAGCACCACTGTGCCCAGTCCCAGAAGGGAAAACGGAGGGCGGTGCTGTCGGTAAGTCCCATGATTTTGGGGGCCAATCCGGCACCGCAGATGAGTCCAAAGACCACACCGATGGTACTGAGCACGGAGGCGAACGCCCCTTGCCGCCAGCCGCCCCACAGGGCGAGTAGAAGTGCGATGACGAGCAGGCCGTCGGTCAAAACGCCTGGGTTGTGGGTCACTATGTTCCTCGTGTGTCGTGGTAGCTATTCTGGTGAGCTACCTCAGCCGTTCATTATTGCGCGATTGTGCCAGGTTGTTTGGAGATCGTGCACCGTGTCTCGGTCCCATTCTTCCTCCCAGCCGGCTTGGTGTAGGGCGGCACTCAGGAGACCACCGGTGAATCCCCAGATGATGTAGTCATTGATGCGGAACGCCGGTCCGCTCCACGTATTCCACCCTACTGTGATTCGGTTAGCGGGGTCGATGAGCTGATAAACCGGCACGTCAAATACAGCATCGGCTTCCTCAGGGCTGACCACCCCCACATTCATGGGGGTATGCCAGTGTCCGAGAACGGGGTGAACGGGGTAGCCGCTGGCGAGGATATGCACCTCACTGAGCTGCGCGAGGGGGGTGACGGTAGTGCGATCTAGCCCGGTTTCCTCCCAAGCTTCCCTAAGGGCACAGTCCACGATGTTGGCATCAGTGGGGTCAAGGCGACCGCCGGGAAAGGCGATCTGCCCAGAATGCGAACGCATGGAGGGTGAGCGGTGGGTGAGCAGCACCGCGGCGTCGTTAGGCAGGGTGGCACTGGTTTCGGTGCCGGAAAACAACATGAGTACGGCGGCTTGTTTGGCTGCGGTAGTGGGCGGGCGCTGTTCCGTGGTGCGGACGGTATCCACGAGTCGATGCATCCAGACAGGTGCCGCCTCGGGGTTCAGGCTGGTGTTTACTCCGGGTGAGTCGTGATTCATGCGAGTGCCTTGTTCACAGCGTCTTCCACTTCCTCAATGCTGCCGAATGCTTCAGTGTAGGTGGCTCGGACCTGACCGTCTTTATCAATGACAACTGTAATGGGCACTACGCTGGGAAGGCTGTATTTAGCAGCGAAGATGTTACGATCATCCTGGTAGCTGGGCAAAGAAATATCCAGCTCATTAAGCATGGCGGCACCGTTGGCTGCATTGGTATCGGCGTGTACACCCACCACGTTGAGGTCTGGATGAGTGGCGGCGAGGGTGTCAAAAGCGGCAGTTCCGTGCGGCACGGCTCGCACCACCACGCCCACACATTCACGACGGTCGCGCGGGGTTCGGCATCCCCAAACTCTCCACCAAGACACGGCAAATCCACCCCGCCCACCTGCCGGGTTGGGCAGTTCGGGCGCGCCTGAATGGCTTGCTCCACACTTGTCGACGCCTCCTGCCCGCCGTTGACCGATCGCAGCATCATCGGCACCACAGCCACCAGCATCGCAGCGATCACCACCACGCCCACGAAAAAAACCACGTGAGGTTAGTTTTCATCGTTTACTCCAGCCATGTGAAACAAATGTTCTCTGTCTGGACTTTTTACCAGAGCTTGAGCTAACGGTATTTCTGTTGGTCCGACTTTTCCATATGAGGGGCATTGTTTGGCCAGAAAACACACGCCGCATGCAGCCTTTCTGCTATGGCACACGCGGCGACCATGGAAGATAACACGATGAGAAAAAGCGTCCATTCCCGCTTCTCTATGAGCTGTTCAGGGCGTGCTCCACTTTTACTGGGTCTTTGTCATGCGTCAAACCCAGTCGCCCTCACGATCCTGCCAAAGTGCGTGTCCACCGTCAGACCAGGGATACCAAAGGCGTTACCCAGCACCACGTTTGCCGTTTTCCTGCCCACCCCCGGAAGCTTCACCAGATCCTCCAACCGTGGGGGTACTTCCCCACCAAAATCCTCGTCGAGCATCGCCCCCAGGCCGATGAGATTTTTTGCCTTCGCCCGAAAGAAGCCAGTTGAGCGGATGTACGTTTCCAGTTCCTCCGGGTCAGCGTGGGCATAGTCAGCTGCTGTGGGGTATCGCTCAAAACAAGGCCGGGGTAACCTGATTCACCCGCACGTCGGTGCATTGCGCACTCAGTACTGTTGCCACAATCAATTCAAGGGCGTTAGTAAAATTCAGCTCGGCTTGTGCGTTGGGGTAAGCCTCCGCCAGGATGCGGTTGATGCGCCGCGCCCTGCGTTTGAGCGCCAGAGATGTCTCCATGCCTTTTACTGTAGCGAGCAGCCTCAACACGGTATTATTGTGTGCATGACTGCAGCACTATGCCTTCTCACACCTGTTATTTTGGCGGTTTTTGCTATGCAGATGGAACGTTTTGAAGCCTTCAGCACTCGCAGCTCACTTCCCGCCACCAACGAACCGAAAAAAGCAGAAAAGTAAACACACTTCCCCACTGCTCCTATGCAGGTTCTCGATCCAAGCACCGAACAGGTCACTTTAACTCCTGCAAAGTGACAAAGAACATAGTAGAGTGTCTTAGAGAGCACAATTTCTAAAATATTTTCGGCCATCAAACCATTGCCTCGCGTAATTCCGCCGGACGCCACCCATGGTCCAGGCCGAGATATGAGACATGTTTCACATGCTGACTAAGGAGTATCGAGTGGAAGCAGTTCAGGAAATCCTATCGCGGGCTGGCATTTTTTTCAAGGCGTCGATCCCGTGGCCGTGGGCAACCTGATCCAACAATTGGAAACCGTACGGTTCCCGCGCGGCGCAACAATCTTTGAAGAAGGCGAGCCTGGTGATCGCCTGTACATCATCACCTCCGGCAAGGTAAAACTCGCCCGCCACGCCCCCGACGGCCGTGAAAATCTCCTCACAGTGATGGGTCCCTCCGACATGTTCGGCGAATTATCCATCTTTGACCCAGGCCCCCGCACTTCCTCCGCCGTGTGCGTGACCGAAGTGCACGCCGCCACCATGAACTCGGACGTGCTGCGCACCTGGATCTCAGAACACCCGGAAATTTCGGAGCAACTTCTGCGTGTGTTGGCACGCCGACTGCGCCGCACCAACGCCTCGCTCGCTGACCTGATCTTCACTGATGTGCCCGGCCGCGTGGCAAAAACACTGCTGCAACTGGCCAATCGCTTTGGCACCCAAGAAGCAGGCGCACTACGCGTGAATCACGACCTCACGCAAGAGGAAATAGCACAGTTGGTGGGTGCCTCCCGTGAAACGGTCAACAAGGCACTGGCAACGTTCGCCCATCGTGGGTGGATTCGCCTGGAAGGAAAATCAGTGTTGATCTGCGACACTGAACACCTTGCCAAGCGAGCCCGCTAAACCCCCGCTACCTTGTCAAGGTAGCGGACTGTCACCCTTGTGGACTGCTCCGCTGCCCCACGCAGCACTGGGTCCACATCAGTGTAGACTTCATCCACAATCTGCTTGAGTGTGGCATCGTGACCGAGTTTCTCTCGCGCTGCCTGCACTTGTGCCAGACGTTGCTCGCGGCGGTCAAGATACTTACGGGCCAGGAGCGACAAATCCTCATGTTCTGGGCCATGCGCGGGCAGCAGCATCACGCCCTTGCCACGATCTTCCAGCATGTGGAGGGTGTCAAGATACGCACCTAGGTCACCATCTGTTTCGGAAATCATGGTTGTGTGTCTGCCAGCAATCGTATCGCCAGTGATAATGCCCTCTAGCGTGGAATCATGAGGCACCCCACTCCACACGAAAAAGCACGCCGAATCAGAGGTATGCCCTGGAGTGTGCACCACTTCAATCTGAGGCGTGACCCCCTCAAGCGTAATAATCTCCCCGTCCACTAGTGGTTCCGCACCCCGACAGTAGGTAGGATCAAAACCTCGCACCGGCGCCCCTGTGAGTTGGCGGAAACGATCAATCGAATCAGCATGATCTTGATGCCGGTGTGTAATCAGCACCAAAAGCAACCTCTTCGGCTTTGTTGTGCACAATGTTGAGGTGCCCTTCATCGTCAGGACCCGGGTCAATCACAATACTGCGTGAATCCTCCGGCGCCCGAATGACCCACGTATTTGTACCATCTAAAGAGCTATAACTGGGATTGGCGCATAATACTACTGCTGCGGACTGTGTTACTGGCCGCAGCTGATTCATAAGCAGGGTGCTTCATGCACACTAGCTTAATGCCCAATCCCGTTCTCGTGTGCGCTTAATGAGCAATTTGTGCCCAGGTTAGTGGGCAATCTCCACAACAAGTTCCACCTCAACAGGTGAACTCAACGGTAATTCGGCCACTCCCACTGCGGATCGCACATGTGCTCCCGCATCGCCAAAAATTTCGCCGACAAGATGCGAAGCACCGTTGACCACAGCTGGCTGGCCGGTAAACCCCTCGGCTGAGGCCACGAATCCCACGATCTTGAGTACCCGCGTCACCGCGTCGATCCCCACCAAAGCATCCACAGCGGCAAGCGCGTTCAACACCGCTTGGCGCGCATAGGTAGCGGCATCTTCTGGAGAAATCTCCGCGCCAACCTTGCCAGTGGCGGGGAGAACGCCGTCAATGAAGGGCAGCTGGCCGGACGTCCACACCTGATTACCCACCTGCAGAGCGGGAACATAGGCGGCTACGGGAGCAGCGACGTCGGGAAGCGTAATCCCCAGCTCAGCGAGCCTAGTACTGTGCATTAGTTTTTCTCCCGCTTGAGAAAGGCGACCAGATTCTCTGGAGTTGGCCCCGGCATCACCGTGACCAGTTCCCAGCCATCCTCACCCCAGGTGTCCAGGATTTGCTTCGTGGCGTGAGTTAGTAGCGGTACGGTAGCGTATTCCCATTGTGTATGACTCATGAAGTCCACTGTACCTACCCTATCCGTGGGCAGGCGTTGTGTTCATTGCACGCTTATTAAATCCCGATCAGTTCCCCACCAGCGGCAAGGTAGGCCGCCCAATCTGTAATGTCAGGATTTTTCCGCAACAGCGCCCGGCGCTGTCGCTCAGTGAGCCCACCCCAAACTCCAAATTCTACACGGTTGTCCAGCGCATCCGCGCGACATTGGAGAAGCACGGGGCAATGTCGACAAATTGCAGCAGCCCGGCGTTGCTCTGCCCCACGGACAAACAGGGCGTCAGGATCCCCGTTACGACACTTGGCTTGAGTAACCCATTCACCACGCTCCAACGACGCCGTTTGCGCTGTTCCGCAGGCATATGAGTTGCGCTGGGAATCGGTGATGAGTGAGGTTGTCATTCTCTCAGTCTCCTGGTGGGTGCCTTTCAGATACATTTGTAAGTCTATTCACTTGGGTGGTCCTATGTCGAATGTGTCACACAGGCCGGGGTTATTTTTGGTTTCCTCCACGGCAGAATGTGCGTAGGGTGAAGGGGTGTCCTTGATGAAATCTCTGACAAACGTCTGCGCCGCCGTGCTTGCCGCCGGCGTAGCTAGTGCGCTCAGCCTAGCCCCGTTAGCTGGTCTTTCCGGAATGGCACTGGCCAAAACCCAGGAAACCATGACAGCAAACCTGACCGACCTCACCAACGGCGATGCCCCTACAGTGACCACAGTCACAGACAATGCAGGCTCCCCCATTGCGTGGTTATATAACCAGCGACGTATCAACGTCGAGGGTGACCAGATATCACCAGTGATGAAGCAAGCCATTGTCAGCATCGAAGATCGCCGCTTCTATGAGCACAAAGGCGTGGACTGGCAAGGAACCATCCGAGCCATGGCCGCCAACATGTTCTCCGGCGCCGTGGAACAGGGGTGCATCCACCATCGACCAGCAGTATGTGAAGAACTACCTGCTTCTGGTTGATGCCAAAGACGAGTCCGAGCAGATCGCCGCCACCGAGACGAGCTATGCGCGCAAAAATACGTGAAATGCGCATGGCATCGGACCTAGAGGAGCGACTGAGTAAGGACGAAATTCTGACGCGCTATCTCAACATTGTGCCGTTCGGCAGCGGCGCGTTTGGCATTGAGTCCGCTGCAAAAACCTACTTTGGCATCTCCGCCAAGGACCTCAATGTGCCTCAATCTGCCATGCTCGCGGGTATCGTGCAATCGTCGTCATATCTGAACCCCTACACCAACAAACAGGCCGTTATTGACCGCCGCAACACCGTGCTGGACACCATGGTGAGCTCTGGAGCCATTACGGCGGAGGACAGCGCTAAGTACAAGCAGGAACCACTCGGTGTGCTGGAGGAACCAGAAAAACTTCCCTCAGGCTGCATTTCAGCAGGAAACAAGGGGTTTTTCTGTGACTATGTTGTGCGCTACCTGGAAGAAAAGGGCATCAGCTCTGATGACCTAAACAAGGGCGGGTACACCATCAAAACCACCCTGGATCCGAATGTGCAGGAAGCCGCCCACAATGCTGTGGTCAGCCAGGCCGATCCACAAGCAGACGGCGTGGCCGAGGCATTCAACGTGATTGAACCGGGTCAAGATTCCCGCCATGTGCTAGCCATGACCAGCTCCCGCAACTATGGCCTGGACGCTGACAACATGGAAACCGTGCTGCCGCAAACAACCTCCATGGTGGGCAATGGTGCCGGCTCTGTGTTCAAGGTGTTCACCGCTGCCGTGGCGATGCAAAAAGGCATGGGCATCAACCAGGTGTTGAGCGTGCCCAAACGCTATGAGGCGCGCGGCATGGGATCCGGCGGTGCCGCCGGTTGCCCACCCGCGACCTATTGCGTGGAAAACTCCGGCAACTACAAGGGCAGCATGACGCTCCAGGAAGCGCTTGCGCAGTCCCTAACACCACATTCGTGCAGCTCATTGAGAACGTAGGTGTGTCCGAAACCGTGGATATGTCTGTGCGCCTGGGCCTGCGTAGTTACACACAGCCGGGTAGCTATGACGGCGAACAGTCAGTCGCGGACTTTATCAAAGACAACAACCTGGGCTCCTACACCCTCGGCCCCACAGCGGTGAACCCCTTGGAGCTGACTAACGTGGCCGCCACCATCGCTTCTGATGGCATGTGGTGTGAGCCGAACCCCATCCTGAAATCAAGGACCGCCACGGCGAAAAAGGTGGACATTGACACCCCTGACTGCGAACAGGTTCTAGAGCCGGATATTGCGCGTGGACTGGGCATTGCACTGAGCCACGACACGAAGAACGGTACCGGTGCTGCCGCCGCAAACTCCTACGGGTGGAGCACTCCGGTGGCCGCTAAGACCGGAACCTCAGAGTCCCACCAATCCTCGGCATTCCTGGCATTCAACAGCGGTTTCGCTGCCTCCTCCTACGTGTTTAACGACGGCGGCACCGTCTCCCCGCTGTGCACCGCGCCTCTGCGCCAGTGCTCCTGGGGCAACCTCTACGGTGGCATGGAGGCCGCCCGCACCTGGTTTGCTGCAGCGAACCAAGTCCCGGCAGCATTGCAAGGAACGCTGCCACCTGCGGACGGAAGTTCCTTTCGCGGCGCGTCCAACAGCTCCGTCCCGGACGTCTCAGGGTTGACGGAAGCTGAAGCCCGAGCGAGGCTTCAACAGGCAGGATTCACCGTCAATACCGTGAATGTTCCAGGGAACGGCACTCCTGCTGGCCACGTAGTCAGTGCGGATAACGGCACGGCCATGCTCGGCCGTGGCACCGTCACCCTCCGAATCTCCGACGGCACCGGGTTTCCTGGCGGTGGCGACATCACCCAAGATCCCGTCACCCTGGATGAAATCACCTCGCTGTTGGAGTCACTGCTGAATCCGTAGGCGCACTGCCTCCGACAGCCGCTTACCGTCCGCCTGACCTGCAACTTCTTCGGTCACGGCGGACATCATGCGTTTCATGTGCTTCATCGTCAGCGGCTCTCCCAACTCCGCTTCCAATGCTGCGGCATGCTTTATTGACGACCGCGGCCACCGCGACGTCGTCAAGCTGCTGCGGGAGGTATTCCTCAGGATCGTGGCCTCGGCGATCTCGGCGTCGGCAAGCTCCTGGCGGCCCGCCTCAGCGTAAATTGCGGCCGACTCCCGACGCTTCTTCACCTCGCGGCGGATAACCGCCAGAACATCTGTGTCGGTGAGTTCGTGCTTGGCCCCTCCACCGACTCGTAGATGACGGCGGCCTTCAACATGCGCAGCGTTGCTGTGCGTTCCTTGTTGCGGGCCTTCGCGGAGTCTTTCAAATCAGCAAGAATTTTTATTCTGTAGTTCGCTCATAACAGCAACGATACTCGCGGGGCGCGGACGGACAGGTAGTCTAGGGTTCGTGGTTCACAAAGCAGTTAAAAATCCTCGCATCCCTCCCCTTATCGGCGGTGTAGCCGGGCTCGCGCTCGCCGCCTGGGGAAACCGCGAACTCACCCAGTTCACCCTTCACGAGTACACCCTGCCCCTCCTCGAACCAGGAACGCTACGCGGCGAGAAAAGAATTCCGCATCCTGCACATTTCCGACCTGCACATGCTGCCCAATCAGCCGCACAAAAAGAATGGGTGGCCGCGCTGGACCAGCTGGCGCCCGACCCTTGTGATCAACACCGGCGACAACCTCGGGGCTGTCAACCCGTGCCCCACCTCCTCCAAGCACTCGACCCACTGCTCCACCGCCCAGGGTTGTTCGTCTTTGGCACCAACGACTACTACGCACCACGCCCCGTCAATCCTTTTGGCTACCTGCTGGGCAAAAAACGCAAGGTCAGCCGCATCACACTCCCCTGGGAAGGCATGAGGGCCGCCTTCATCGAACGCGGCTGGCGCGACGCCAACCAAGCGCGTCACGAATTCAAAGTAGGGCCAGTACGCATCGCCGCCGCAGGTGTCGACGACCCCACCACAACCTCGACGACTACTCCGCCGTCGCCGGTGCCCCCTAACAGCGACGCCGACCTCAGCCTCGCCCTCCTCCACGCGCCCGAGCCCCGCGTCCTGAGCTTTTCGACGCCGACGGCTACCAGCTCGCCCTCTCCGGGCACACCCACGGTGGACAGATCTGCCTACCCAACGGCAAAGCCATAGTGACCAACTGCGGCATTGACCGCGAACGAGCATCCGGACTGCACCGCTTTGGCTCCATGCTCATGCACGTGAGCAACGGGTTGGGGACCTCGAAATACGCACCTGTGCGACTGTTTTGTCGCCCTCCTCCACGCTGCTGCGCATCGTGGAGAAGTAAAGATGACATGCAGTTTTGTTGTAAACCTGCGTCATCGACTCAAAAGTATTCCGGGTAGTAACCGGGATATGGCGCAACGGTAGCGCGCTTCGTTCGGGACGAAGAGGTCGCAGGTTCAAATCCTGTTATCCCGACCAGATCAAACCCACGCCAAAGCAGGGGCGTGGGTTTTTGTTTATGGGGCCGACGTAGAGCAGGTCCACCCGCAGTTACAACAATCACTGTTTTTTTGAGCTTAGCGATGGACCCACTTATGTGCCGAATCCCCTGCAGCTTGACACGGTTGTATGGCCGACTTCGTGTCAGGGGAGCACATCAGTGATGCATGCAGATCGCCCGGTCCAAAAACAACAAGTATCCCCCGAGCCACAGACCACGGGGATACCGAAAAAGTAGTGCAACGAACTTCATCGCTGCTCAATGAGACCATCGTAGTATGAAGTAGGTGGGAAGCAGAAAACGCAATACATATTGAGTCGTTTTTAGGCTCAGCTAGACTAGCGCCCTACCTCCACGAATCCAGTGGTGATATTGACCGCGCTGTTGATCTATATCGTTGGAACTGCAACTTAGCGGGGGCTTGGCACACAGTTCTCTTATTTTGAAGTGATGGTCAAGAACGCCATGGATCGAGCATTAGCGGATTGGAATCAAACACTGGGGCTGCCTGCATCGTGGTCTTTAAGGCATCACGCCAACGACGACCCTATATCGCCTTATCCAATCTCCCCTAAAAAATGCACGTCGACGTGCAGAGTCAGAGGCTCAATCACGATCAAGACACCAAAACCATCCACGTTACGGTCAGCCAGTCTCACATGACGATATTGTCGCTCAACTAACTTTCGGGAGTTGGTCTTCATTACTAGGGCGAGGGTTTATCCTGGCAACGCGCATGTGAAACAGATACGCTTTGGTACGATGCGCTACACAACGCTTTTCCTTATGCTCGCATCAATGCCTCCGGGCGCCGTTATATAGGAAACGCTTGGAAAAGCGATGCGGCAGCTTCGTAATCGAATATCACATCAAGAAAACCCGCTCGCATCAATGTGAATGATCGCTTGCGGGACATGCTCACTGTATTGAGCAGTATAGGCCCTAACTATCCAACGTGGGCGATGGCAGATAGCAGGGTTAGGCAAGTCGCCCGGGAGGATCCTCGCAAACAGTGGTAACTGACAATGTGCACGCTATCTCACACACTTCTCCGCACCACTACTCCCCCACCAACACCAAGGAGCAGCATTACGATCAGCGCCACTGCAAGCGCGGATCCCGATCCGGCGTTGCCGATGGTGGTAAGCGCTGAGGTTGGATAGTGCAGGGGCATGAGGGCAGAAATGGCCTGCGCCCACGATGCGGTTTCTGCGGCGGCTGAGGGTTTTCCACACCCATCCCACCACGCCTACTTGGGCGATGCTACCGACAGCGAGCGCGATGCGCTCAACGCTCACCAAGCAGGGACAGTAGGGCGGAACTGCCGAACACGGAAACTCCCGCCGTGGCGCACAATGTCAGAACCCCCAGCAGTGCACTCCCCACACCAAGCCCATTCGCAAGGAGAGCGAAGAGCACACTACCCACAAGCGCCAGACCACCGGATACTCCCAGCAGGTTCAGCCAGTTTCGACCACCACCGGTATTCCACACATAGGCTACCCCTGCGGCGCTGACCAGCGCGGCGATGAGGAAGGCGTACATGGGCGGCAAGCTGGAGGTTTTCTCAGGCTCGGAATCAGTATTTTCCGCAGGTTGCACCTGTGTCACTGCTGGCAAGGCACGCTGCATGGCAGTGGTTTTGTCCTGGGTTGCCTTAGCCATTCCGTCAATGCGCTGGACGCCGTTGTGGGAGCTCACCAACGGAGGCTAACGCGGCGTCGACACCCGTGGCGTATTCCTGCATGCGGGAGGACAGCTGCTTGGAACCGTCGGTGGCTGTGTAGATGGCGTCGTGGTATTGGGAACCGGGTTGGGTGAGCTGGTTGGCGATGTCGCGGGAACCGCTGCGCAGTTGGGCGAGCTGGTCAACCGTTCCGCCACCGAGTTTGAAGCCCGCCACCTGAGAGCGGAAACCAGCGAGTTGTTTGCGGGCATCGGCAGCATCGGGAGCGGGATTGGCGGCGAGTTTGCGGTCGGCGTCGTCAATGGCGGCGAGGAGCTGCGGCTGCGGGGCAATGACGCCTTGTACCCTGTTCCACAGCCTGGTCCACACCATCGGCGACTTGGCTGGCTGCGGAGCCCAGCTGACCCGTGCCTGCCTGGATCTGCGTCATACCGTCAGCAAGCTGTTGGGTACCGTTTGCAAGTTCTTTGGTCGCACCAGTCATGTCGTTGGCGCTACCAGTGAGTTTGTCTACACCTGCCACAAGTTCCCCAGTGCCGGTGACCAGAAAACCTGATTGCGTACCCGCCTCACCCGCTGCACGCCGAGCCCCCACGAGGCTTTCGGGCGGGATCCCGCCAGTACCACCCGCTGCGGGAGCACCACTGGTGGTATCGCTGCTGTTGTTCCAGGTTTGAGAGACATCAGAACCTGATGCAGCAACATAGATAGCACCACCGATGAGCGGCAGCGCGAGGGCAAGACTGACAAGGAAGGTGCGCAAGGGGCTCATGTATGCAGTCTAGCTGTATAAAAGCCGTGAGCGCAGATGCTGACCCATAAGCAAACGCTGAACAAACAACAAGAAGCGCTGCATTCAGGCACGTGGGGTTGCCACCGCTGGTAACGTGGTTTTGTCTATAGTCCCCGATTTTTCAGGTGTGTAGTGCCGTGACCTTGCTTTGTTGTGCTTGTGCTATCGGCGGTTGCTGTGGGGTTTCCCGTTTGCTGTTCGCGTATTAGACCGAAAAAGCTGGGTGGCCGTTAGCGGCGTTGTTTATTGCCGCTGCGTGGGTGATGGGACGCCATGTCCCTGACGTTATTTCCCATTCACCATTGTCCTACAAGATAACATGGCTTAAGGATGCCATTGCCCCCGGGATGGATATTGATTTTGCGTTGCGGGGAGATGCCCTCAGCGTATTTTTTGCCCTGTTAGCTCTTGTTATTGGCGCGGCTGTGTTTATCTATTCCGCCGCATATTTGCATATCAATGACGGCAATACCAGCTTCTATCTCATTATGTCAGCATTTATGCTGTCTGTGCTGCTACTGGTGTTGTCGGACGATGTTGTGGTGCTGTTTATTGCCTGGGAGCTGGTGTCCATTGGTTCGTTCCTGCTCATCGCCCGCGCAGGATCGGGCGGCGAGGCGGGTTCGATGCGCACATTGATCCTCACTTTTACCGGCGGTTTGACCCTGTTGGCGGCGGTGGCGATTATGGCCACTCAGGCTGGAACAACCAACCTGACGGATATTATCGCCTCGAATTTCTGGGCGGAAAAACCCGGTTTGAACACTGCCATCGCCATGCTTATCGCAGTGTCCGCGTTTACCAAGTCGGCTCAGTTTCCTTTCCATTTCTGGCTCCCAGAAGCCATGGCCGCAGCCACTCCGGTGAGTGCGTTTCTGCACGCCGCCGCCGTGGTGAAAGCAGGCATTTATCTGCTGTTGCGTTTTTCGCCGGTATTTCATAACAATGCCGCCTGGAATGTTGTGCTCATAACGGTGGGTATGTTTACTGCCGTCATGGCCGCATTGTTTGCGGTGCAGAAAACAGATTTGAAGCGCCTGACCGCGTATTCCACGGTGTCTCATTTGGGCTGGATCGTGGCAACCATTGGCGTGGGAACGCCGTTTGCCCTGGCAGCAGCGCTAGTGCACACATTTGCCCACGCCCTGTTTAAGTCAAGTTTGTTCATGCTGATTGGCGTGGTTGATCACCAGGCTGGGTCGCGTGACGTTCGTCGCTTGGGTTCGCTCTACCGCCAGATGCCGTTCACCTTTATTTCCGTGGTGGTGGGCGCATTGTCCATGGCTGCTGTTCCGCCGCTACTGGGGTTCATTTCTAAGGAAGGGATGCTGGAAGCATTCACCGAGGCACCCCTTCCAACCGCCGCCGTGTGGTTGCTCCTCGCCGCCGCAGCGACGGGCGCGCTGCTGACAATCACCTATTCCACTCGCCTGGTGTTCGGTGCGTTTGTGGATGGCCCCCGCGACATGTCGCAGGTCAAGGAAGCCCCCTTATTGCTGTGGCTTCCCGCCGCTCTGCCTGGATTGATGTCGGTGCCGCTGGCCTTCATAGTGGGTGTGCTGGACGCTCCGGTAGGGGCGGCCGTCGATACGCATGTACACCTGGGATTGTGGCACGGGGTGAGCACGCCGCTGCTGATTTCCCTCGGTGTCCTGGCTGCTGGGGCCGTTGTGGTGTGGAAACGTCAGGCGGTGTTTGCGCTTGCCGACGCCCGCCACTTCCTCCCGTTCAACGGAAACAAGGCGTTGCAGGGGCTGCTGTTGGGCATGGCTCGCTGGGGTCGTTTTGTGGCGCGCATGGCAGATTCCTACAGCCCGACCCCGCACCTGACCTATCCGATCCTCATGATTGTGTTGCTCGCAGCTGGAACCACCATGTTCCCCGGCGTGGATGGCATGCCCATGCAACCGCGGGTGGACGGCATTGACCGTCCCATGGACCTACTGCCGCTGGCAATCGTGGTGGTGTCGGTGATCACGCTCATCACCACGCACTCGCGCCTCACCGCAGCTGTGATGCTGGGCACCACCGGCGTGGGTGTGACGTTGCAGATCCTGATGCTGGGTGCCCCGGACGTGGCGCTCACGCAGTTCCTGGTGGAGTTGTTGGTGGTGGTGATCATCATGTTTGTGCTGCGACAACAACCCTGAGTTGTTCCACCGCACGTCCAGGCCGCGTAGCGCGCGCGCCGGGATTATGGCCATCGCCGCTGGTGTGGCCACCTTCTTGGGCGTGTGGGCGCTGTTGGGTAGGCACGAACGCCCAGAGATTGCGATGTGGTACCTGCGGGAAGCCCCGGCATTTCGGGCGGCGCAAACGTGGTGAACACGATTCTTGTGGAGTTCCGTGCACTGGATACCATGGGCGAACTTTCGGTGCTGGGTATGGCTGGTGTGGTCATTGCAGCGGTGGTTGGGATCGATTCCCCAGCACCCCTTCCTCAGAGGCACCCACCCCACGCCGTTCGCACTGCCTGAGGTGAATTCGATCCCCATGCGCATGCTGTGCCGCGCGCTGGTGCCGGTGCTGAGTGTGCTGGCGTTTCGTGATCTTCATGCGTGGGCACAACGATCCTGGCGGTGGTTCTCATTGCGGCGCTGGTGGCCTGTGCCGCCGTGGTGGCGCGGTATTTGTCCAAGGGGTCGGACGGGCCGATCGTCAAGCAGAATACACCCTTCTACCTGACTGGGTTCGGCATGCTCACGGCCCTGTTTGCGGGCGTGCTGGGGCTGACGCATGGGTCGTTCCTCTACCCCATTCACGGACATATCCTGCACCAACATGTGACCACCTCCATGATCTTTGACCTGGGTGTGTTCCTCGCCGTGCTGGGCATGCTCACCCTGGCAATTAACGCCCTGGGTGGGCCACGACGCCCCGGCGCGGACCGTGATCTCCTCCCGTTTACCCGCGGCAGCAATCATCCTCTCCCCAGACGCCGCAGGTTGATGCTTCTGACACCTCCGAGGCTGGTGTTTCCTGCATGATTATTGCTGTGACTATCGCCGTGTTGGTTGCGGGCGGGTGTACATGATCCCTGCAGCGCGGCATGGTGCGCATTGTGTTTTGGCATGGGTTTGGTCAGCCACGCCACAAACTTGCTGATCCTGGCCACGGGCATTGGGGGCATGGCGTAGCGAACCGTTTGCAGAGCGCACGCCCCCTGTCCGATGCGGCTGAATCCCGTTGCCGCAGGCGTTTGTTGACGGCCATTGTGATCACAATGGCGACGACGGCGTTTATGCTGACGCTGGCGGCGCTGGGTCGTTCCGACGATACACGCACGGTGGAGGACCCAGAGGAAGAGTCGCCACTGGAGACCCAGCGGCCGTACCGCCTCGGTGTCAGAGTCGGCGGTAGCTAAGGAGGAGCAGCGATGAGTGGCGTGATGCTGCCTTTGTTCATGGCCAGTGGCTTGGCGGGCGCGGCGCTGGCTGTGGTGTCCCCGTGGCGGGTGCTTCGCGACGCCCTGGCACTCGTCATTCCAGCTCTCGGAACTGTTGCCGGGATATGGTTGTTCGCCACCACCGCGCAGCACGGAACCATCGCCCACAGCGTGGGATTGTTCACCGGCGGGGTGGCCATTCCTTTCGCTGCGGATGCACTGAGTGCGGTAATGATTGTCGCGGCGTCGATAGTGGCGTTCGCCTCCAACTGGTTTGCGCTGGTGGTGGGCGAAACCCGGGCACGTTTCTACCCGGCACTGACGCTGATGCTGTTGGGCGGCGTGTACGGCGCGCTGCTGACAGCGGATTTGTTTAACCTGTTTGTGTTCATTGAGGTGATGCTGCTGCCGTCCTACGGCCTGATCACCATGACCGGGTCGTGGTCCCGTCTGGCCGGTGGCCGCATGTTTGTGCTGGTGAACTTGCTGACGTCAACGGTGCTGCTGATCGGCGTGTCCATAGTGTACGGCGTGATCGGTACGGTGAACCTGGCCGCGCTCGCGGGCGCAGCCAAAGGCAACGGACCGCTGACGGTGGCGATGGGCCTGGTGGTGCTGGCGCTGTCGGTGAAGTCGGGCCTATTCCCCGTGCATACGTGGCTGCCGCGCACCTATCCGGGAACCTCGGCTGCGGTGATGGGTTTGTTCTCTGGGCTGCACACCAAAGTGGCGGTGTACGCCCTGTACCGCATCTATGTGGTGGTGTTTGACCTGGATCAGCGCTGGGCGTGGACGATTATCATTTTCTGCGTAGTCTCCATGCTGGTGGGTAGTTTCGCAGGGCTTGCGGAGCACGCCATGCGACGCATTATTGCCTACCAGATGGTCACCGGCATGCCGTACATCGTGGTGATGCTGGCGTTCAGTGCAGACGATCCCACCCGCGCCATCGCCGCTGGCCTTGTGTACATGGTGCACCACATGATCACCGTGGGGTCGCTGGTACTTACCGCAGGTGCCATTGAGGAAACCTACGGCACGGACCTGCTTTCTCGACTGGACGGGTTGGCCCGCCGCGACCCCCTGGTGGCCGCCGTGTTCGCCATGGGTGCATTCTCCATCGTGGATTCCCCCTGTTTTCTGGCCTGTGGGGCAAGGTGCTCGTGGTCACGGAAATCGCACGCGCCGGGGATTGGCACGCCTGGCTGGTCATTGCCGTGATTATTGTGGCGAGCTTTGGTGCGCTGCTGTCCATGATCCGCCTGTGGAGGGAAGTGTTCTGGGGCGGCAACGTCCAGCTCCCCGACGGCCTGTACGTGCCATTGACCAAACTCGCACCCGGCGCGGCATTGATTGTAGTGTCCGTGGGCATGTTTATCGCTGGTGGCGCGCTTATCGACGCCGCGATGACCGCCGCCTCCGGCCTGCTTGATGTGTCCGGGTATCAGCACGCCATCCTAGGTGACGTGAACGCTGCAATTGGAGTGGTGAAATGAACCGGATTATTCACGGCGTACGGTACTCAACCTGGCTGATCGGCCAGGTGATCGTTGGCGCGTTTGTCATTGTCTTCGATGTGATCAGGGTGCGATCCCAAATGCACCCTGCGGTGGTGGAGTACCCCCTGCGTGTGCGCTCCGCCTGGGAGTTAGCGGCGTTTTCCACCTCCATCACCATGACCCCGGGCACGTTGTCGTTGGGGTTTAAAGACGTGGACGAGTCTGGCTGCCCACGGGTTTTGCTGGTCCATGCGGTGTACGGGGCGGACCCGGACGAGGTTATCGCGGGGCTTGCGGACATGGAGGAACGCCTCGCGCCACACGTCAAGGAGGTTGCGTAAATGACTATGGTTCTGTGGGCGTGCATCGCCGTCATTGGGGTATCCCTGCTGGCCACGCTGCTACTGATGGTGCGAACCAAGGATGTGCCCAGCCGGGCGGTACTGGCAGACATGATCTTCTACTGCATGATCGCCACCTATCTGGTGTGGACGCTGTTGAATGACTCCTCCATAGCCTACGAAATCACAGTGCTAGGCGCGCTGCTTGGCCTGCTCAGCACAGTGTCTATCGGCACGCATCCCGTCGAAAGGACGCCGCTGATGAGTATTGCCGCTGTCATTGCAACCGCGCTGGTGGTGGTGGCCACCCTCCTGATCGTGGCGACCGTGATTGCCCCTGTGGCGCGCCCCCCGACGCCGTAACCCGCGCAAACCTCATGGGCCCCACCACGGGTGTCGCCGCTCCCCTGCTCATCATCGCGAAAGTAGTGTACGACGCCGCCGACGGCATCACCCCCAACAGCCTCATCCGCGCGGTACTGGCAATCCTGGGCCTGCTGATCGTGGCCTCCGTGTCCGGGTTCTACATGGGGCGCTCACTGCAGGAGACCGCGCGGGAACGCGCCGAGGCTGCTGACGCTTAGTGTGGGTTCTAGTCCTGGGAAACCACGTACGGTGCCACACTGCTGAGCTTCTCGCATGTTTCCTCATGCTCTCTGGCGGGCGTGGACCCCAGCACAATGCCAGCGCCAGCGCGCAGCCATGCTTTCCCCGCATGCTGGTACACGGTGCGCAGTACCAGCGCAGCGTCAAGGGAACCATCGCTGTCGGCGCGCAACACAGCACCCGAATACAGCATGCGAGGTGCGGTTTCATGCTTTCTGATCAACTCGTAGGCCGGGGCCTTCGGGATTCCCGAGGCGGTAATCGCCGGGAACAACACCGCCAGCGCATCCCACGCGTTTTTCCCGTCCGCCAGGCGGCAGTTCACCCGTGAACCTAGGTGCTGCACACTACCGCGGGGTTTGATCTCCATAAACTCAGACACCCACGGACCGTTCGCGTCAGCAACCATGCTCAGTTCCTCACAAGCAAGCTTCACCGATGCAGCATGCTCGAATATTTCCTTCGGGTCAGCCAACAGCTCACTGCGCAGAATCTCATCTTCCACCGCATCCCCGGTCAACGCCCTAGTCCCCGCGAGTGGCTGGGTGGACACCTCGCCACGGGAATTCACCTCCACCACTGTTTCCGGGCTGAATCCAGCCGCCTGCCAGTCGCCCAACGAGAACAGGAAGGAGCGCGCTGGGTGTTGGCTGCCCTGCCATGCAGGTAGGTGTCCAGCATATTCACGGTAAAGGGAGGTCAACCACGCGGGAGAGAATGACTTTTTGCAGGACACCGGCCTGAATCTCCGCCACAGCTGCTGCGACAGCATCAAGGTAGCGCTGATCCAGTGCGCGAACATTGGCCCCTCGTGGGGGTTCGGGCTGGTAGGGGTCAGCCGATTCGATGATGCTGCGGAGTTGGGGCCACCACGTCTGGGGCAACATCGTCGCTAGTGCGGATGGTGACGTTCTCACCTGCGATGTGGATTTCAATACCAGGGATAAGGAAGTGTGCTATTTCCCTGCCCTGCTGCCCCACCGGAGGCGAGTTCAAACCCCACCCACCCATAGATGGCCTGGTCGTGGGCGTAGTCGGTGCCCTGAATGGCATCGCGCACCGCATCCCATGGGGTGTCGTGCCCGCCGTGCAGGGTGAATTCCTCAGACAGGCTGGGCCACAATGAAGGTGACCTCGCCTTGTTCGTAGACAATGTATCCCCCAGTGCGCTGGGTGAGCGCCGCAAGAATGTTCCGTGTTGGTTGTGCTGTGGTGAGGATTGTTTCTGTAAACATGCCTATCTCCTTGAAGTCCGCGTGGTGGCCGGTGCATGCGGTGACCTCGCAGTAACAGCACAAATAGGCCATAAAACGACAATCACCAGCACACAACAAGGTAGACGACCGTGCGCCTCGCATGATGGGGTGGGTTTATGCGGGCGCGGGCCATCTCCCAGTGGGCTGGTTTGGGGTAAGGGTTCCCTAGTAAAAAGTTACCCAAGCGCAACGTCTGCGTCGAATTCACCGCGCACGGCTTTTGGAGTAGGGGCAGAAGGCGTGGGCCTTCTCCACCAGCTCGGCGGCGTTAGACAGCTCGTCCTGGTTGGCAAACGCAACGGTGATGGTGCCGCTGAGGCGGAAACCCTCGTCGCTGGGGTCGCGGTTCAGGGACACATCGGCGGTCACGGTGGGCTGGTGGTGAGCGACGTCAACACCCGCGTTCTTCATGATGAGCTGAAGCGCACCGTTGAAGCAGGACGCCCAGGTGGCGGCAAACAGCAGCTCGGGGTTGGCGGCACCGCCTGCACCACCGAGTTCCTTCGGCGGGCGAACATCAAGGGCGAGGTCGCCAGCCTTGGATTCGACGCGGCCGTCGCGGCCCCCACCGGTGGAGGTGACGGTTGCGGTGTACAGGGTTTCTGCCATGGTCAGTGTCCTTTCATCTGTGAGACAGTCCACACTATTGTAGATCACGACGTTCCTGCCGTGTCTGCTTCGCAGGGTAGCATGCACACTGTACCAATTCTTCTACCACCTATGGAGCAGGCAATGTCCAATACTGTGGAGCTTTACGCGGTCACGCCCACAGGCGACAAACTGGAGCATCGTTGCATTGCGGTGAATCCCTACGAGATCCCACTGTTGTTTCAGCTGCTGTGCAGCCACAACCCGCAGCTCGTGCCCAGCCGCACTTTTAAGGACGAGGATGCGCTGGCCATTATCGGGGATTATGCGGAGGGCAAGCAGAAGGTTCTGGCATTCCTGGACCGCTGCGTGGAGCTGAATAATCAGCATTCGCTTGTGGAGACTGAGGAATTGGAAAACATGATTCAGCAGGTCACCACTGTGATAACCCAGCCCACATTGGAGGACTGCACGCATGTGTTGTTGGAATCCGTGGACGTGGCCCAGATGCTTACTAGCAATCTCAAACAGCAATTAAGGCGCGATCATGCAGAGGTTACTCGCGTGGATGCTGCGGCAGAAGAGCGCCTGATCCGCATTTTTACTGAATCCCCGAAGCAGGCTCCCACCGACGAGGAAGACGAATTTTTCTTCCCCAATTTTGATGCCATGAGCGATGAAGAATACGCCGCCTACCTGCACAATGACATAGAAAAAACCGAACTCACCAGCACACCCCAGGAGAATCTTCATCGCTTGGGGTTTGCCGCATTTGGTGAGTTCGGTGACTACTACAATTTCACGCAGTAAAGGGCTGAAGTAAAGGGCTTAGGCGCTGGTGAACAGCTCGCGCACACGGTTACCCAACCACGGATCAACGTTGGTCCAGTACTCGTACACCCGCTGCTCCACCTCGGGGGTGACGCCGTTCATTGCACGGCTGATATTGCCTGCAAGCCGTTCGCGCGCGGCGTCGTCAAGCACTTCCCGCACCAGGATGCCAGCCTGCATGAAGTCGTCATCGTCGGGGTGCTTTACGTAAGCATCACGGACGAACTCACTACCGTGGGTGTCCGCCCACAACCCCAGGTTGCCTGCAGACCCAAGGTTCGTATCGACGTCCGAGCTGGTGCCGGAATCCTGGAAACCTGCGGGCCGCCCGTAGCCGTTCGGGGAATACACCGGCTGGTCAGGACCCTGGAACTGGTAGGTCATAGGGCCGTCGTGACTGTAGGAATTCACCGGGCAGACCGGGCGATTCACCGGAAGCTGGTCCGAGTTGGCACCCACGCGGTAGCGGTGCGCATCGGCGTATGCGAACACGCGGGCCAGCAGCATCTTATCCGGGGAGAAACCAATTCCGCGTACCAGGTTCGACGGGGCGAACGTGGCCTGTTCGATCTGGGCAAAGAAGTTCTCCGGGTTGCGGTTCAAGGTGAAATGCCCCACCGGAATGAGCGGGTAATCCTTCTGAGACCAGGTCTTTGTCAGATCGAAGGGGTTCCAGCGATAGCTTGCGGCCTCATCAACGGGCATGATTTGCACCTTCACGTCCCAGGTGGGGAAATCGCCGCGCGTGATAGCATCGTACAGATCGCTGCGGGAGGAATCGGCATTCTCACCAGCGACCCGTGCGGCTTCTTCGTCGGTGTAGAACTCCCAGCCCTGGCGGGTCTTGAAGTGGTACTTTCACCCAGAAACGCTCACCGGCCTCGTTAATCCACTGATAGGTGTGAGAACCGAAACCATCCATGTGACGGAAACTCTTTGGAATGCCGCGGTCACCCATCACATAGGTCACCTGGTGTGCCGACTCCGGGGTGCGGGTCCAGAAATCCCACTGCATGTTGGCGTCGCGCAGACCGGAACCCGGCATGCGCTTCTGGGAATGAATGAAGTCTGGAAACTTAATGCCGTCGCGGAGGAAAAACACCGGGGTGTTGTTACCCACAATGTCGTAATTGCCCTCCGAGGTGTAAAACTTCAGGGAAAAACCACGCACATCGCGCCACGCGTCCGGGGAGCCCTGCTCACCAGCAACAGTGGAGAAACGCAGCAGCAGCGGGGTGACGGTGCCGGGCTGGAACAAGGCTGCGCAGGTGTAAGCGGACACGTCCTCGGTGACGACCAGCTCGCCGAAAGCGCCGGAACCCTTCGCGTGCACCACACGCTCCGGGATGCGCTCGCGGTTAAAGTGGGCAAGCTTTTCAATCAAGTGAATATCGTGCAGAGATATTCCGCCCTGCTGGCCTTGGGTAACGGAGTGATTCTCGCTGGGGGTGGGCGCACCGTTGAGGTTTGTTGACGCACTGGCAGCTGCTCCGTGGACGACGGGGCAACGTCCGGCGGAAACGATGGGGTCGGCGGCGGAGGACTGGCTGCTGTTGCTGGGTGGAGTGTGGGGCATGGGTTACGAATCCTTCCACTAGTGGGGGAGTCTTATCAATTCGGGCTTATCCATAGGCTATATATTGATAGGATAGAGCGCAACCAAGGCGAGCCTTCATTAGGTAGATTCTATTTATCATGTCGACCTATCGACGTATGTGGCATCGCCGCACCCCGCACGCAACCTGGTATTCTTCCTTGTATGAACCCCCGCGCAGCGTACGAATCGGCCGATGATGCCGTCACCGCACTCGCCCTCAAAGCAGGGCAAGGCGACCGCGCTGCCCTCACCGACTTCATCCAAGCCACCCAAAAAGACGTGTGGCGCCTCCTCGCCCACCTCGGCGGACAGGACATCGCCGACGACCTCACCCAGGAAACCTACCTCCGCGTCATGAGCGCGCTCCCCCGCTTCGCCGCCCGCAGCTCAGCACGCACCTGGATCCTCTCCCTCGCCCGCCGCGTCTGGGTAGACAACATCCGCCACGATATGGCGCGCCCCCGCAAAGCATCCACCCAGCCGGAAGCCATCGAAGCGCGCACCCCCTCCTCCAGCACCTGGACCGAATGGGTAGACGCGCGCCTGCTTATCGACGCCCTTCCTCCCGAACGTCGCGAAGCCCTCATACTCACCCAAATACTCGGATACACCTACGAAGAAGCCGCCAAAATCACGGGTGTACGCATCGGCACCATACGCTCCCGCGTCGCCCGCGCCCGCGCCGACGTGATCGCCGCCACCCACGCCCAAGAACAAGAAACCAAGGCGTGGGGGCTGGGCTAACGTTTCCTGAGTTAGTGGTGGAAGTATTTGTCGCGGTTAGTGCGAAGATATAGCTCCCAGTTGGCGTATAGTCTCGCGATATTCTCCTCGTAGGTGTGGCGAGATGGGTTGTAACCACTAGGGGGCATGTAGTAGACGAACTTTTCCACTTCTTCATCGAAGCCAAAATCAGCGTAAATCGAGGCGACCTCACCTAAGGGATCTTGGTAGGAATCCCTGTTGATGTAGACGTGACGGAGGACAAGGTACTGCCATAGTGAAATGTCTACGCTTGCATTATGGGAGTTGACTAATACATTGAGGGCATCCTCTATGGCCCACGTGTCCTCCCTGTAGCAGGTTGAGAGATTGAGATGCAGTTGGTCGGTGAGCGCATCTGAAGCATCTAGAGTGGAGTCCGAAAAACGAACAACGTCTTCATGGTTGATCAGCCCCTGCTCAAGCCCCCCATTGCAGATCACGCCATGACATTATACTGTCGCGTATGCCAGCGAAACCGATGTAGTGGCTTTCCATGGCGTTGTTCCTTCTTGCTTGGCATGTTTGTTGGTTTGCTCAGCGCAGCAGGGTGATGGTTCCCTGCAGGTTAGCAAACCCCCCTATCGGCAGGTTGCCATGAGTTGCATTGAAACGCAATACAGTTATCGCTGCGTTCAACCAGCATCCCACTATCACCAGTGAAGGACTCCCACTGCTTTACATCCGTGAGTCCCCGGGGACCTACCGGGTACTCGTTATTGACGATTCTGGCATTGCACCATGAATAGGGATTCGAGCGTAATTCTCGCCACGCTGGGTTGGATTTACGCCACCATGGACCAGCCTAATTCTCTCCGAAATTTTTTTCCATCCAGATGCGCAAACTGACAGTCGTATGTGGTTAAGTGTAAAACCACCTCTCCAGACGAGCATAGTGAAGCGAACCAAATTTCCGGCTCTTTAGGGACGTCCGTAATGTCAATCGCGTCGAAAACAACACATTTTCACTGTTTAGCCCCACTTGAATGCAACATCAAGCTCACCCTTACCCTGCACGAACATCATGCAGGGTATTAAGCATAACCTCGTCAGTACCTACCTCACGTGAGAACGAATATTCATAAAGCAGCTCATCTAACTTTTTATCATTAGTTAATGCATCCTTAGCACAGGATAATGAAGCAGCAAAACGCGCACGCAAGAAAAACGGTTGAACAACCCCTTCATCAATATCAGAATCAAGCATATCCAGATACTGATTATCCATATCTTCAGCCCACTCCTGAACCCTAGAATACTTTGAAAACTCCTCATCCTTTTGAATAATATCAACAATATCAGAAGCAATCTCCAGCTCTGGAAAAAGCCGAATTTTTCCACGCCAACCAGCCATTAGCCAAAATGGAGATAAATTTGAAACGTTGATCACTATCCAGTTTAGCAATCTCCTGCAATTCCTCAGGGTATTCTGGGGGAGAAACAAGCGTAAATGCCATTACTTACACATCCTTCTTGAACGGGGTCGGCGTTTTAGTTCCATCTACCAAGAATACCTCATCACGACACCTGTCGCATATAGGACGGGAGGCTGCAATATTGACACTCTCCGGCGTAGATCCTCTATCAAGCAATTCTTGCTTCACTTTAGATTCAGCATGTCCAAAACGCTGCTGAGCTGGATTAAGTTCTGGGTGATCACTAATATACTCCTTGACTGAGGGCCTAAAGTAAGGTCCCTTCGAAACAGTGCCATTCTCACTTGTACCTATAACTTTAATAAGGTCACCTGATTCAGTGTATCCTTCACCAACAGCTAAAGTCATCCTTCCCTGCGTCTTTTCGGGCATTAGTTCAGTGATACGATTCACCTCCTGTTGAAGAGGATCAGTAGAATTTTTAATTTGCAGAGTCTTCTTATGTGCAGCTAAACCTAATATGTCGATCCAAGTGATTGGGTTGTGCACATACCCCTGTGGGGTACCCACATTCGGTCCCACACCCAACGGATCCTGCGAACCATACACACCACCAGCAGGATCATAAAACCTAAACCGGTTATACACCCACCCAGACTCAGCATCCTCATACTGCCCAGCAAACAACACCGGCGAATCCATACCCGACCAAGTCCTGCGCCCAAACAACGACTGGGTCACACGACCCGCCACACTGCCCTGCTCAGTGTCAATCAACTCCTGCGGCGCACCCGCAAGGTCAGCGACCAAGGCGTAGAACACCGCATCCACCTGCGCCTGCGACCACCCCGATACACCACCAACTGAGTCGCTGTCTGTAGTGAGGTTAATCTGCCCCACCAACTCACCCGTACCAGGATCCTGCACCCACACACGACCCACAACACCAGACGCATCACCTACGGTCGTGTGCTCAGCCACCAGGTCATTGCCCACATACGCAAACACCTGACGCGACACTATCTCACCCGTATCAGCATTTAGGCAGGTTTTCGCAACCCGACGACCCAGACCATCATAGGAATACACCCACCGCACACCCGGAGCATCCGACGACGAAAAACCAGTCACCTGACCAGTAGACCCTGCATAACTGAAGCGCTTGACCAACGGCTTCAACGACGACCGCCTCGTGACAGTCTCGGTGACTCGGCCCAACTTGTCATAGGCATAGGAAGTCTTCCCCACATGAGTCACCAACGTGCCCCTAGTCTCCACACCAGTAGACTGTGCGTTCTGCGAACTCTGGGCACTACGGGCAGACCTCGCTAAGGCCACCCCACCCACAGTGTCCTGCGCACCCAACTCTGGGGCAGCAATACTAGTCAACATCCCCGCAGCGGAATACCCATACGACTCCGAAGCATCAGAAGTAGTGGCACCAGCTTGTGCCGCAATGCTGCTTTTATCCCGAGACACACCAGTGACCCGGCCCAACACATCCACATCAAACCGGGCCACACCAGCCAACACATCATTGACCACCGACACGGTGCTGTCTTCGCGCCACGCCCACGCACGACCCGCCACCATAGACAGCGACTCATTTTGAGCATCATGGCCGTGAGCATTTGGTGTTGACAGTGAGGAGATCACATCGTTGACCACGCGGCCGCGCTGATCGAACCCAAACTGGCGTACCACAGCCCCCACAATGAGTTGATCCCTACGGCCTGCGGCATCCGTACCCAACGCCAGATGCGCCAACCCTACACCCTGATGCTCAACATCAACGTGCGAGACCTCACCCGCATCATCAAACGTGAATTCCTGCTGGGTTTGTGCTCCTGCAGTGTTCACACCCAGCTGGTTGGTGCGCCCATACCCATCGCGACCCACACTGACTGTGGTGGTCTCCCCCGACACCAGTGTGGTGGATTCTGTCACCAACCTGCCGTACTCATCCCAGCTGTAGGTGACAGCAGCATCATTATTGGCCACCTCATCTAAGAAACCACGGCTGTTGTAGGAGAAAATCGTATCCACACCAGCACTATCGGTCTGCTGGATCACCCGACCAATACTGTCGTGCCACGTGGTGGTGACCCCACCCGCAGCATCCACCACTCGTGACCAGCCTTCTGTGAGATCCTGTTCAAACCTGGTGACCAGGCCGTTGTAGTCCCGCTGCTGGATCACAGTCCCGTCCAGGTCGAAGGTGAATTCCCACTGGTGCCCATCAGCATTCACAAGACTGCTGACTTCCATTTGGGTGTTATACACCAACCGGGTCACCCCACCCGCAGCATCGGTGACCACAGCGGGCTTGTCAAACACCGTGTACTCGGTAGCGGTGACCGCACCAATCTCATTAACCGTCTGGATGACATTGCCCTCCCCATCAAACGTCGCCCGTACTTGGGACCCATCAGGGTTGGTGACCTGCCACGCCCACCCCTCCGGCGAATAGTCAACCCGGGTGGTGTTACCGACCGGGTCCATAGACTCAACAACCCGACCCGCAGCATCCCGGAGTTACGGACCACCGGCGGCCCGCAGCGTCTGTGGTTGAAAGCACACGACCCGCAGCATCACACTCCACAGAAATGGCAACACCTGCCGGATCCACACTGCCCGCAGCCACCAGGCCACTGGCAAGCCACTCATAGTCATAGCGAGTGGTCAACCCAGTGGGATCGGTAATGGCAACAACACTGCCCGCCAGGTCCACCTCAAACTCCGTGACCAACCCATCACGGCCCGTGACCCTAGCCGGGGTTCCCCACGCCGCAGGCTCGGCCACCATCTGTGACCCATCAGGATAGACCACAGACGTAACAAACCCATCGGCATCAAACTGGGTTTCGGTCACACCACCATCAGCAGCAACCCGCATGGTGACCTTATGGAACTCGTTATAGGCATAATCCACACACGCCCCAGTAGGGCTAATAATCCGCCACACATCCCCAGCCACCGTCGAGCGGTACACCGTCGGACGCACATCCCCCAACACCTCATCATGCAGCCACTCGGCTGGCACCTGCCACGGTTCCTCCGACCGGGCACCATCACGCCCTTGGCCAGTCAACCCAGCAGCATTCAAACCACCCTCACGTAGGGCTTTGACCAACGGCAGTGCCTCCAGGCGTTCCAACCGATCTGGAATCACCGCATCCCCCAACTCCAGGGGATCGCCGGCAAACTCCCCTGCGGTCTCAACCAGCACGCAGACCTTGCCCCCAAGCGGCGCATCCGGGGCCTCATCATCAAGCCAAATCAACGAGTTAGCGAACATCCCACCCGTACCAACCTGGGTGACTACCCGACCCTCATCATCAAAGACATAGGTGTAGGACACGCCATTGCGGTCCGTCCACCCACACACACGGCCCGCATCGTCATAGTGATACGACAACGCCCCTGCCGCGGAGTTAATCACCCTGCGCAGCCGCCCGTGTGCATCGTATTCGTAGGAGATCAACCGGACTGGTTCCTCATCCGGCCGGTCCTGATGTTTCAGCCACACACTCGCCATCCGGTGGGTGCGCCGGTCCCACACCAACTCCAGAATGGTGCCGTCACTGCGCCGCATACTGGTCATCAACCCCGACGCTTGATCCCAGCCGTACTCAATCATATGACCGGTCCGGTGAATCACCGCCGACAAACCAACCTCAAAGCCTATACCTGCATACCCTGCGACAGACGCAGAACGATAGCCATATCCTCCTACGGTTACGTCTACCATCTCCGGGTCAGGCTCACTGTCAGGGTCATGCAGATTCTGCACATCCTCCAGCGGGCCTACCGGTCGCACCATGGACATCTCAGTAGCGGTGGCAAACACATACACCACCCCCGCCGCAACATCCCGCACCCTATACGCACCATCAACAAACGAGAGTAACCACGGCCTGCCATCAGCACGGACCTCAGACCCATCTAATGGTGCAGCAGGGAAGGTCACCAACGCCCCATCCGGGGTGAGCATGAGTACTTCATCTGGGCAGATTTCAATGCGGCAATCCATCCGGGAGACCCACTGAGGCCCCAACGCACGCCCCAACTCATGCCCGGAGTTACTATTCCGGTCAATCACCAACGGCAGGACACCCGGAATAGACACATCGGTTTGATAATCCACCATTGCACCGGTAGCCATATCCACCGGTTCCGCAGCAAAACAAATCTCCCCACCCCGGGTAATCTTCGAATACGCACTTTTCGCGAACTTCTCCCCCGCCACCTTTGACAACCCCTCAGCACCCTTGAGCGCTACCTTACTGGCCACGTTCTTCGCCGCAGACAACGCCTTGGTCCCCATATTGGCGGCCTTGTTAGCCATCGTCGCGGCCTTCGCCCCCATCTTCCCCGCCTTAATTCCTTTAAAAATCGCCCCACCCGGCAACGAGGTTAACAAGTCAAAAGCAAACTCACCCCAGGATGCCTCCCCACAAAGAGCCAACAACCCCTTCAAAGCCACACCAATACCCACCAGGACCGCACCAATAAGATTCAACCCCGGAATAAACAACAAAAATAGAACCAATAATCTGCAACGCATCAGCAATAAACGACAACACATCAGCGTTCTTCGACACAAAAATTCTTAATCTCAGCCCACACCGCAGAAAGCCCCGTCGGATTCTTCCTGAAGCGCTTCCGCGCCTGGGTATCAATCACACCGACCTGGGTGGTCACATCCGTACCCAACTGATTCTTCAGTACCCCCGCCTGTGAGACATCCCCATCCCAGGTAGCCTTCACCGCCTCATAATGAGACCACGCAGCCAACCGCTCTGCTTCTGCGGTAGCCGCCGCTGTCTCAGCTGTCGCAGCCGTTGCCGCCAGCGCCGGCCCCATCGGTGTGACCGATCCCAACACCGCAGCACCCTTCGCCGCACCAGCCTTGGTCTTCGCCGCAGCCGCCGCCAACTCCGCTGTGTTATAGCGGGTCACCGCGGCCTGCACCATCCCATGATCACCCCGGGACTTAGTGACCAACAACCCCATCTTGGACAAACAATCCGTCAACGCATGAAAATACTTGTTAATCGCATTACCCACCGCCTCATGGGCTTTACCAGTAACATCCAAATGCCCCGGCAACTGGGAATTGACCAGTTCCTTGTATTTCTCGCCTTCGGTGCCGATATAACCACCGTCGTTAATCGCCCGCAATGCGGCTGCTGCGGCGGTGGCTTGTTGTCCGAAGTTCACCCATTTCGTTCCGATCGCTGCGACCGTTTCTGGGGAACCACCCACATGGAAGGTGGTCTGTTCAAACGACGAAAACGGTGCAAGATACGGAACCGGCACAACAAACTCCCTAATTAACTTTCGTGTAAAACTATCCACACCACCACGCACACATGACCCATCTACATCGATCAGGTATCAAATGTGCATGTTGTGTGCAATAAAAATTTAGTTTACACAAAGATCACATGTATATGGAAGATTCCCCGACGTCGCAGCCCCTAAACTTTTGATGAAAATATCCTAATCAACAGTATTCTGGCAGCGCACAGCAATAACACCTCACTCTCCCAACAGCTAACCCACCAACTACTGCTTCTTCCTTCGCATAGCCCCTCTCACCTCGCTGACCAGCACGATC